>OGXV01000099.1_pt1 | contig 47673 bp, 37 predicted proteins | sample 1576391 | NCBI WGS metagenome assembly OGXV01 (sample SAMEA3541586, study PRJEB24748) | human gut metagenome | biome: human gut; feature: human-associated habitat; material: faeces | place: China | collected 2012 | reverse complement strand
ACTTCAGGGCTAACTTCATCAACAAAAGAGTGACGCCTTTTGCCGATGTAAAAACGTCGGTGATGAAGGCAACCTTAAGCTTGCCCGCGTATTCCTGCTTCTTGTTGGCGTAGAACTTGGCGACCGGATCGTCGCAGATCACTGCGTCGATGTTGCCCTTGGCGAGGTCTTCGAGGGCGAGGCCCACTTCGTCGTACGTCTTGACGATGGCTTTGGACTTGGCCTTGGGCAGGGTCTCCACGAGACCGGTGGTACCGATCTGGCCGCCGACCTTCTTGCCGTCCAGTTCTTTCAGGTTTTTGAGGTCCGAATTGGTGGAAACCACAACGGCCTGGCGGATTTCGCAGTAAGGATCGGAGAAGCCCATAGCCTTCTTGCGCTTGTCGGTGATGGTCACGGAAGAGGCGATGATGTCGGCCTGACGGGATTCCAGGGCGGCGAAAATGCCGTCCCACGCGGTGTTGCGGAATTCAACGTTCAGGCCCGCTTCTTTGGCGACGGCTTTCAGGTAGTCAATGGAATACCCGACCACGTTCTTGTTTTCGTCAAGCATTTCAATGGGAGGCCATGTGCCTGCATAATTTCTTGATTTGCGCTTTTTAATAGCGCTTGCGTAGCCAATAGCTGATTAGATATATCTACACAATATCTATTTTCATCAACCATTTTTAATATGCCGTCTAATTGTCCACGGGCAACCTTCAGTTTATGAGATACATCCGTTTTTTTAGCCTTCACTTTATAATTCCTCCTTACGTACAGCAGGAAATGTTTCATAGATACCTGAAATATACCTATTTTTATACTTAATCAACTATCACTGTATTTTTTTTACTTCATATCCAGCCTCTTCAACTGCATCAGATAAAATTACATCAGATACTTCAACTCCCAACGTAACTTCTGCCGTCTTTTTTTCAAGGCTCACATCAACATTTGTTACACCGCTCACAGCCATAAGCGCATTTTTAACATGCATCACACAATTTCCACATACCATTCCTTCAATATTAATCGTTTTTTTCATTTTATTTTTTCTCCTTTTCTTTATAAATCAGTATCTGTCATATGTTTTGATTTAAAAAATCTTAACCTTAATGCATTAGTCACAACAAAAACAGAACTAAAGCTCATTGCAAATGCTCCGATCATAGGGTTTAATTTCAAGCCAAAACCTGAATAAAACAATCCTGCTGCAATCGGAATTCCAATCGTGTTATAAAAGAACGCCCAAAATAAATTTTGTTTAATATTTCGGATTACCGATTTACTTAATTGAATGGCGGTTACAACATCCAAAAGGTCACTTTTCATCAACACGATATCAGCCGATTCAATCGCAACATCTGTACCTGCGCCAATTGCAATTCCAATGTCCGCTCTTGCCAATGCAGGTGCATCATTAATGCCATCTCCTACCATTGCCACTTTTTTTCCGGAGCCTTGTAATTGACGCACTTCGCGTTCCTTATCTTGAGGCAATACTTCTGCAACTATTCGGTCTACTCCTACCTGCTTTTGAATTGCTGTTGCTGTTTTTGTATTATCACCGGTCAACATCACAGTCTCAATTCCCATATTTCTAAGTTCTTCAATCGCCTGTCGGCTTGTGGGCTTAACCACATCGGCTACACCGATAATGCCAATCAACTCTTGATCTTTCGCAAAAAATAACGGTGTCATTCCCTGCTCGGCCATTTCTCCGCCAATTTTTTGAAGCGCACCACCAGCAACATGACTAGCACCAAGTAACCGTGTATTGCCTGCAAGACAAATCGAGCCATTAATAATTCCGGTAATTCCCTGTCCTGGAATCTGTTTAAACTCACTTACACCCAGATAATTTAAATTTCTTTTGTCAGCTTCTGCAACAATCGCATCTGCCAACGGATGTTCTGAAAGCTTTTCCAAAGATGCTGCTATTTGGATTAACTCTCTCTCTGTTACTCCATTTGAACAGATAATATTTGTTACGGTAGGCTTTCCCTGAGTAATTGTTCCTGTTTTATCAAGTACAACCGTATCCACACTATGTGCCGTTTCAAGTGCTTCTGCAGATTTCAGCAAAATTCCATTTGTCGCGCCTTTACCTGTTCCCACCATGATTGCAGTAGGAGTTGCAAGTCCTAATGCGCAAGGGCACGAAATAACTAAAACAGAAATTCCAATAGATAAAGCAAATTCAAAACTTTGTCCGGCTATCAGCCATACTACTACTGCCAATAACGCTATTGTGATCACAACCGGCACAAAAATTCCACTTACTTTGTCAGCCATTTTTGCAATTGGAGCTTTGGAACTTGTCGCTTCATCAACAAGCTTTACAATCTGTGCTAAAGTCGTATCATCCCCAACTTTAGTGGCTTTCATTTTGAAATAGCCCGCTTTGTTAATAGTAGCGCCAATTACTTTATCATCTACGTGTTTTTCTACTGGAATACTCTCTCCTGTCAATGCTGATTCGTCAATTGAAGCCGTTCCCTCGATTATTTCACCATCAACCGGAATCGCCTCTCCACTTTTAACAATTAATATATCGCCTTGATTTACTTCTTCTACTGGTATTTGCAATTCAATACCATTTCTAAGAATTGTAGCTGTCTTAGGCGCCAAATTCATTAGTTTTGTTATCGCATCCGAAGTCTTTCCTTTTGCACGTGCTTCAAAAAACTTCCCAAGAGTAATGAGTGCTAGAATCATTCCTGCAGACTCAAAGTACAAATCCATCATAAAGTTATGTACCATTTGCATATTACTATGCCCGAATCCATATCCGATCTTATATATGGCATATATTCCATATACAATTGCAGCACTGGACCCTATAGCAATAAGTGAATCCATATTAGGTGCTCCTTGGAATAACGTTTTAAAACCGACTTTATAATATCGGAAATTCACATATACAATTGGAAGCAGTAACAAAAACTGAGTAAAAGCAAAAATCATTGCATTTTTCATTCCTGTAAGGATTGGGGGCAAAGGCCACCCCATCATATGTCCCATTGAAATGTAGAAAAGTAAACCTCCAAACACCAATGAAATAACTAAACGTTTTTTCATTTTTTGATATTCAATTTTTGCTGTGTCATCTCCGACATTTTTTTCAGTCTTCTTAGATTTACCTGACGCCTGCGGAAAAGCCCCATATCCTGCCTTCTCCACAGCTTTTACGATTTCATCCGCACTTAAAACGGTTTCATCATAAGAGGCAACCATACTGTTTTTTAACAAGTTTACTGCAACCTCCTGTATACCCGGAAGTTTTGAAACACTCTTTTCAACACGGGCAGAGCAGGCCGAACAAGTCATGCCTGTTATATCGAACTGTTCCTTTTGCAACTTTATCCCTTCTTTCTCAATATATTGCACCCCTCCCCTGTAGGGTACTCATAATTTATAAATAATGAGGTCCAAAGCATTGGGGAAAATGCTAAAAACCTCTTGCGAAAAATAATAGTGTACACCCGGCCATTCTCATGACCGATTCATATTATACCTGTATCTTTCTTATTTTGTCCGCTCCACAAAGTAGGTTTTTGACTCCAAAAGGAATTTCCCATTTTTTTCAATCCATTCCGTAGGTTTTTGGCTCCAAAAGGATGTATCCGCTCCAAAACTATTGACTACTAAAAAAATCATTCATATACTAATCACATGAACGATTAAACAATCGTTTAATCATTCATTAGTCTAACCAAAAAAATATATTTAGAAAGGGGATCTTTATAATGAAAAAGACCATTAAACTTATTGACCTGGATTGCGGACACTGCGCAACCAAAATTGAAAATGCTGTAAAAAAAATTGACGGAGTAACTAATGTATCTGTAAGCTTCATCAAACAGAAAATGGATCTCGAAGCTCCCGATGATAAATTCGATGCCATTTTTGCAGAAGCCAAAAATCTTATCAAGAAAATCGAACCGGACGTAACAGTTAAATTGTAAATCGGTTCAATGGAGAACAAACAAATGAACATTATAAATACAGTAAAAAATGCAGCTTTCAATACCGCTTTGACATCCACACTGCATTATTTGGAGAAAGACCCTGAAATTAATATTCCAAAAGCTATGGATCTCATTGATAAAGTAGTGCCGGATGGGTGGTATGAGAGTCAAAGAGCAGCGTTTCGTAAAGCAATAACGGAAAAAAACAATTGGTACCAACTTATTTTAAAAACTTACCAGTTGGATGAAGGCGTCAGAAAAACTTTCTTTCGGAATTTCATCATGAATTCAGCTTTAAAAGGTAGCGCCATACAGGAGGAAATTGCCCAGCGTGAAAATTGTAATGTACCGTGGGCAATTCTCTTAGACCCAACATCTGCGTGCAATCTGCATTGTACCGGATGTTGGGCTGCAGAGTACGGTCATAAGCTCAGCCTTAGCCTAGACACTATTGATAATATCATTCAGCAAGGTAAGGAACTCGGTACATATATGTATATATATACCGGCGGTGAACCTATGGTTCGCAAAAAAGATTTAATAACATTATGCGAACGCCATCCAGATTGCGAATTTCTCTCGTTCACAAACGGAACTTTGATTGATGAAGAATTCTGTAAAGAAATGATCAGGGTAAAAAACTTTGTTCCGGCAATTAGCTTAGAAGGATTTGAGGGGGCCAACGATGGCCGAAGAGGTAAAGGTGTATTCACCAAAGTACAAAATGCTATGAAATTGCTGAAAAAGCATAATTTACCTTTTGGAATCTCAACTTGTTATACCAGTGCAAACTACCAAGATATTACCAGCGAAGCCTTTTTTGATATGCTGATTGATGCAGGCGCAATGTTTGTATGGTTTTTCCATTACATGCCAGTTGGTAATGATGCAGTACCTGCACTTCTGCCAACACCGGAACAGCGAAAACTTATTTATGAGCGTATTCGGCGTTTTAGAGAAACTAAACCTATATTCAGTATGGATTTTCAGAATGATGCTGAATATGTAGGTGGATGTATTGCAGGTGGACGAAGATATCTCCATATTAACGCTGCAGGAGATGTGGAACCTTGCGTATTCATTCACTATTCAAATGTAAATATTCATGAATGCAGCTTATTAGATGCCTTGAAAAGTCCTCTATTTATGGCATATCACAATGGTCAGCCATTTAACCAAAATATGCTCCGGCCATGCCCTATGTTGGAAAATCCTGAATATCTACGAAAAATGGTTAAACAGTCAGGCGCAGAATCAACTGACCTGCAATCTCCTGAGTCTGTAGATCATCTATGTGATAAATGCAAACTTTATGCTGAAAATTGGGAAAAAACGGCAAATGAGCTATGGTATGAAAATGAACGTCAGACTAAATCATAGCTGATATTTTTTATTGAAAGGAGTGGAAATGAATGACTAAACGGCAAAAAAAATTACTTACCCGAATTATCATTGCGGCTGTCATATATATTGCAGGCATATTTCTTCCACTTGAAGGAATTCCTCAATTAACACTATATTTGTTATGCTATGCCGTTATTGGTTGGGATATAGTATGGAAAGCCATTACAAATATTACACATGGACAGATTTTTGATGAAAACTTTTTAATGACGATTGCAACTGTCGGCGCTCTTGTTCTCGGAGAATACTCAGAAGGTGTTGCGGTTATGCTATTTTATCAAATTGGTGAATGGTTTCAATCCTATGCCGTAAGTAAATCCCGAAAATCTATTACAAATCTTATGGATATAAGACCTGACTATGCAAATGTAGAGCGAAACGGAGAGCTGCAACAAGTGGACCCAGAAGAGGTCAAAGTAGGCGACATTATCATCGTCCGACCTGGCGAGAGAATTCCTTTAGACGGAACAATACTTAAAGGAACATCTACTTTAGACACTTCTGCTCTTACAGGTGAATCTATGCCACGTGACGTAGAAGCCGGAATGGATGTTATCAGCGGTTGCATCAATCAAACTGGTATTCTGCATATCAGAACCACAAAAGAATTTGGAGAATCAACCGTATCCAAAATACTTGACTTAGTGGAAAATGCCAGTGATAAAAAAGCTAAAACGGAGAACTTTATAACAAGATTTGCGAAGTATTATACACCTGCTGTTGTTATTGGTGCTCTTGCTTTAGCAATCTTACCTCCCTTAATAACCGGTCAGCCATTTATGGCATGGATATATCGTGCATTAACATTTTTGGTTATTTCCTGCCCGTGTGCATTAGTTATTTCAATTCCACTCAGCTTTTTTGGCGGTATCGGTGGTGCCTCTAAGAGTGGTGTCTTGGTAAAGGGAAGCAATTACTTGGAAATACTAGCCAACACAGAAATCGTAGTATTTGATAAGACGGGCACATTAACAAAAGGATCTTTTGCCGTAACAGAACTTCGTACAGAAGGTGTTTCTAAAGATCAATTACTTGAGATTGCCGCATATGCGGAAGATTACTCGAACCATCCAATATCACAATCCATTAAGAAGGCTTACAACAAAGTGATCGATTCATCCAGAATTCAAGATGTTCAGGAAATTGCCGGACATGGTGTTCATGCTATTATTGATGGTCAATCAGTATTTGCTGGTAATACAAAATTAATGGAACTTGAAGGAATTACTATTCCTTATACTTCAGATGTCGGCACGCTGATTTACATTGCCGTTGATAATAAGTATTGGGGACATATCGTTATCGAGGATGAAATCAAGCCTGATGCGGCGGAAGCAATAACTTCACTGAAAAGCTGTGGAGTTCGTCAAACAATCATGCTGACAGGCGACTCTGACGCAGTTGGTCAAAAAGTTGCATCAAAACTTGGACTTGATCATGCATATACTGAATTGCTACCTGCTGACAAAGTAGAACGCGTAGAACGTCTTTTGTCAGGCAAAAATGATAAAACCAGTCTGGCATTTGTTGGAGACGGAATTAATGATGCCCCTGTTCTGGCAAGAGCCGATGTAGGAATTGCTATGGGCGGCCTTGGTTCCGATGCCGCTATTGAGGCTGCTGATGTAGTATTAATGACCGATGAACCATCAAAAATTGCTACTGTAATAAAGATTGCCCGAAAAACACTTCGTATAGCTCATGAGAATATTGTTTTTGCTTTAGCAGTAAAATTTCTCGTATTGTTTTTAGGTGCTATCGGTTATGCTTCTATGTGGGCTGCTGTTTTCGCTGATGTAGGTGTATCTGTTATTGCCATTCTTAATGCCATACGCGCTATGAATGTCAAAAAATATAATTAGAGAATTAAAACTAAACAATTCTCTATAATGCCAACTACCTATAAGAAAACAATGTTTAAACAATGCACTGCATTTCAATACGACTATTGAAATGCAGCGCATTTACACTACTCTATGGGACAAGACATTTCAAACATGGCATCTATAGCTTCATGAAGGAAATGCGCCTGATTTGTACTTGATATTTTATAGTACACTTCCTTTCCTTCACGCCTGCTTTCAATCAGTTTATTATCCTTTAGTGTCCTTAGGTGGTGGGACACAGCAGGTTTGCTCATATTCAACGCTGCCGCAATATTAGTAACGCATTCCTCGCAATGACAAAGAAGCCATAATATTCGTAACCGGCTCCCATCACCAAGCTGCTGAAAAAGAATAGACACTTCTTGAAAACTTTCAGTAGTTGGCATATTCTCTAACACACGATCAATACTTTGACCGTGATTATGAGGTAAGTTGTAATGTGACATTATATCTCCTCCTACTATCAATCTTATGATAGTTCTTGACTTAAAGATTGTCAATATATATAGGGGAAAGAGGTGATTATTTGAAAATAGAAAATAATATTCCATCCAGCATCGAAATAGAACAACTCACTAAATTATACCGAGCTATGGGCGATCTAACCAGAATGAAAATACTATGGTTTTTAATGGAGGGCGAACTTTGTGTAAGTGAATTGGCATATAAAATGGATTTTAATGAATCAGCCATTTCACATCAATTAAAGTCACTACGTTCCGCCCATTTGGTTAAATCAAGAAGATCTGGAAAGAATATATTTTATCGATTAAGCGACGATCATGTGAAATGGATTCTAGCGCAAACACTAGAGCATATATCAGAAAAAGAGTGAATGCTCTCTAATAAAGCATATTGGGAGATATAAGGGCTGCTATAAAACGCAGCCCTTCATTTTCTTAATCGGTCTCGATATAATCTCTATTCTTTATTTGCAACAGATTGTTCGGATCATGCATCCATTCCATCAAAATATTAACAAGCACTAATCTGATTAGGCAATTTAAACACCTCAATTGATCTTGAAATACTGAACTCTCAGCATCTTCAGTAGCTCCACCATATTCCCCCTTCCGCATAGGAAATAATTCTCTCAAAATTTCTCTGGCCTCTTTAAGAATACCATGAATTACTTTATGCCTTATATGCGTCAACTTATCAAAAATATCTTTTTCTGACAGATCTTTATTGATGAATGGTTGTAATCCTAAATATGTTATACTATCCTTTTTTAAAAATTGTGGCAGCTTTCTACTACACTCTTCACGAATAAAATTCCCTTTACCTCTTTTTTCTTTATCGGTCAAAATCAAAATTTCGATTAATGCATAAAACGTTAATACTGCACTAAAATTAAAATTGTAAGAATTCTCCAAACATTGTATTGCAAGATTTAATATGTGCCAAGTATCTTCGATGCACATACTCTTTGTATAGGTTTCGAGCCCCTTTACATATGTTGTTAGAGATGTCTCATCCATAGGAAGATTCAACCAAGAAAAATAATGATACAGTAATGTATCAAAACTATCTTCATTGCATCGATCTATTCGATTGCCATATATTGAGGTTAATTCCGATTTTTCAAATAATTCTGGTAACACGTATAGATATTTGTCTCCACATTTATAAAGACGTAAAACTCCTTTCATATTTATGTCCTTTTTATTATTCCCATCTATAACTTTTTGAACACTTGAAGGTAATTCACTATATTCCGCAAGTACTAACGCCAATCGATCCGATAATATTTTCATATCAATTTCCCACTTACGATAACAATTAATAAATTAAAAATATTATAACATTTTTTCCAAAAAAAGAACAGCATTGAATTACCACCAAGTGCATATATTCAATGCTGTTCTTACCTAAATCAAATTATAATAATTATTCTGCAATATCAGCTAAGCGAATCCCATTTCTCTCCGGAGTTACTATTAATTGAGGACTGCCGATTTTTTCTGATAAGTCTTTCCAGATTTCACTTATAGTCAACATCTGCTGCGCCATTATATTCTTTTGAGAATTATCTGTAATAGCTCTTGCAAAATCATTTAATGCGCATACGATTCCCTCAGGCCACAATTCTTTATATACTTCTGCATATGTTGTATTTCTAACTCCGTCCGCAACTTCACTTACTGGAAGCTCTACGTAACTATTATTTCCATACATATCCAAAACACCCTCTGCATGTGGCACATACATTTGAGGATTCCAAATAACGAGGCCATTTGAATTATCCAAGCATAAACTTCCTTCTGTCGTTCCTAATACAATTCTATGTAATAGAAACCCATTATTGTCCGGGTCCTTCGGGTCAAGCTGATTCTGAATCTTTACAATAGCGGGAATCCCTCTGATTTCTCCACTAAGAACTTTAAACGGAAATTTGCTATTTACTGAATCGATTGTCTGCAATTTCCATGTATGGAATCCACTTAATGCTTTTCCAAGAATACTGATCATCGGGAATAATACCTGAGTACTACAAGTCGCATCAATATATGTCGGTCTGCTCTTTTTAAGTAATTTATTTGACTTGACGATGAATTCCTGTACATTCTTCACATTGGGATAAAAACTATTAACCTGATATACACAGTTATTCTCCTTTGCTACTTTAAGAAGTTTCACAATATCATTATAATGCACCGGATGCTCCTGTATTACATGTATTCCCTTTTCAAGTAACGCACCGGCAATCTCTGTCCCTTTTCCTCCAACTGCAGTAGAACGAATGACAACACAAGCCATATCAAAATCTTTTTTGCTTACCTCATTAAGATCTGTAATCAATGGAACTCCATATTTTTCTGCTTCTTGCTTTGATTGTGTGCTTCCATGAGAAAAAATACCTGCAATCTTAAATTTGTCGCCACATCGCTCCAGCCCTTTTAAATATACTCTACCGAAGTTAGTTCCGCATACAAGCACTTTTAATGGTTTCTCATATGTATTCATACCCGTTCTCCTTTCCCATCCAACAAATTCGCCATTCCTTCAACATTAGGTGTCATTAAACAGCTTAAATGATTTCCTCCTATTGGCAGAACCTCTAAATTTCCAAGTGCACATTTACTAAGAAATGCCTCTGTTCCCGGTTTCATTACAGGAACAAATGGAGAATGGTCATCCATACAACTCAATGCCTGTAAATCTCCCGCGAACGGTTTCGGTGTATAACCAATCGCACACCGATAATTCCTCTTGTAAATTTCAAAAAGTTCATCAAATCGGTTCATATCCTCACTGGATAGCTGCATACTATTTTCTGGAATTGCATTTTTTAAGTTCTCCATACGCTCTCTTTTTGAAAGTGTTTTTTGTTTTTTATAGCAAGCTGCCAGTTCCGGCAACTCTCCTGTCAGACCTAATATTGCATCCTCTTCAATAAAACCATTGTTATGATCCTTCAATAATTCAAGTGCCATCTGTACTAATTCATCACGCTTAACATGACCTGCTTTTGATACATCCGCACCGACCATTAATCCATAGCTTCGTTCCATCAACAAGTCGCCCTCCATTTCGAGAACAATCGGAATTGTATCAATCGTTACTACCGGTAAAACCTCTGCGCCTGCTTCTAAAAGAGCTCTTGCAGCTTCAATTGCAACTAATCCACCCATACAGTATCCAATTAACTTAAATTTTCTATAACCACTATTCAAAAGTAAATCTGCATAGCGTCTTCCAATTGTTACAATATGATCTTTTTCTTCAGAATCCAGGTATTCCTTATCCTCTGTATAGTTAAATGCTGCAATGCCTTCTGTTCGCTCCGGATTATTCACAAGAATTTGGAATAAAGTATTAAATTGCTGAAGGAAGCCAATTCCACCCGGGAAGAAAACTTTCATCACTTCTCCACCTTCTGGAATATCTGCGATGATATTCAATGGTGTTTCAGATATTTCGTTTTCCTCATGCGAAGTACCTATTTGAACAGAATTTAAAAATTGTGCAAAATCCATAAGAGTTGGATTTTGAAGCATTCCAATCATTAATCTATCCCATTCTACATCCTTGGCCACATTAATAGCTTCCTTTGTTTTTGACACAGCCTGAGCAACTAATAATGAATCGCCACCAATGTCATAAAAATTATCTGTTCGATTTACTCTATCAATCTTTAATAGAGTTTTCCATAATTCAGCTATCTCTTTCTCCAATCCTTCATGTGGCGGCATTTCACATTTACCAGTATTTTGGAAGTATGTCTCTGCTAATTTTTTCAAAGCTTTCCTTTCAACTTTTCCATTTGCAGACAACGGAATTTTCTCGTTTACTTCAAATCTTGATGGAACCATATATTCCGGCACCTGTGTTTTAATATATTCAGTAAGTTCCGAAACTTCAATATTCCCCTCAACAAAAGCGACGATCTTATAATCTTGCGGACGTTTACCAACAATCACGGCAACAGCCGTCTTCACTAATGTATTACTTAATAATGCACTCTCAATCTCACTCAATTCGATCCTATGTCCATGAATTTTTACCTGGGTATCTTCCCTCCCCATAAATTCAATTGTTCCATCTGGCCAATATCGACCAATATCTCCAGTTTTATATATTCTTTCCTGTAACTGTTCATCATACATAAAGTGTGCATTCGTTTCTTCCGGTTTATTCAAATACTCAAGAGCAAGACCCTTACCACCGATATATAAATCTCCAGGTACCCAATCCGGGCATTGTTCCATTTTTTCATTCAACACATAGAATTTCTGATTTGCAAGCGGCTTTCCATAAGGTATACTTACTGCGCCATCCGGTACTTCCTCTATTTCATGATAAATTGACCAAATTGCAGCTTCTGTAGCACCACCCAGACTAACAACTTTAGCTTTTTTACAAGATGTATGAATCTGATCCGGAAGGGTTACAGGAATCCAGTCTCCTGATAACAGAACCACCTTTAATGGGAAATCGCCTGAAACACCTCTGCTTTCCAATACAGAGACTAACATCTGCATTTGAGCCGGAACCGAGTTCCATACAGTAATTTCATTCTTTTTAATAGTTTCAACCCAGTAATATGGATCTTTTTGCTTTTCAGGATCAGGAAGTACCAACGCTGCTCCCGCATTAAATGCACCAAAAATGTCATAAACAGAAAGATCAAATGCTAAATTGGCCAAACCAAACATTCTGTCAGCACTGTTAATATCAAATCTGGAATTAATATCCTCAATTGTATTAACTGCTGCTTTATGACTAATGACAACCCCCTTGGGGTCACCGGTGGTCCCTGATGTATGTATAATATAGGCCGGATTTTCCAATGGAATTTCAACTATAGTAAGTGCTTGTTCCGTTCTGTTAATATCTTCTGCTGCCAAAACGACAATGTGCTCTTTCCACTCAAGCGATTGATACTTTTTATTCGTAATCAAATATTTTGTTCCGGACTTTTCCAAAATTTTATTCTGCCTTGCAATTGGCTGTGACACATCAAAGGGTAAATAGACTCCTCCAGAAAATAAAACAGCCAATACTGCTGCAATCTGCCACATCCCTTTATCAGCAGATATTGCAACAAAATCCCCTTTACGGAATCCAGACTTACACAGTTCATTTTGAATTCCGGCAACATATGATCCTAATTCTTTATAAGAAAATGTTCCCTCGGCTGCAATCAACGCAATCTCATCCGGACAATTCTGTAAACAGTTGTAAAATCCCTCATGAAGCATTTTATCAGGCAGGTCTTTTTCTGTTTTATTTACGGATTTTCTTACTTTTCCGGTCTTCAAAGGTAATTCTACCGGATGTACCTGTTCCCATACCTTCAAATTTGTACATAACCGTTCAATAAGCAGGGAAAAAGCTTCGAAAGCATCATTAACAAATCCTTCAGGAAATACACCATCCCTTACATCCCAATTGATTAAAACTCCACCATTATCTTCTGACACCTGACAGTCTATCCATACTTGAGGCGTTTGACTTATTTTATAAGTAATACGGGAATTTCTCATAAACTCCCAGTTTTCCTGCTGTTCGGAATCAGCCGCTCCCACTGTGCTTGTGTATACAACCGGAATAATAGCTTTCTTTTCGCTTTGCCTGTTAATTTCCCGCAATACATCAATACCGGTAAATGCGCTGTGACTAAGATCTTCCCATAACTGATTTTGAATTTTGCGTGTCCTTTCAACAAAATTACTTGGATATTCGGGACTGATTTCCAAAATATCTACCTCAGTAAAGTCTCCCACGATTTCATTAATTTGAGAATGTATTGACGGTCTGTTTAATATGGTAATGTCTATACAGAAATCTTTTCTTTTTGACCAACGTCCAATAATCTCTGCATATGCGGATAAAACTACTCCCGAGGGAGTAAGCCTCTGCATTCTCGCCTTTTCACATAATTTGCTCCAATTTTCCGGCGTAATGAAATGTCTGTATTGTGTAAAAGTAACTTTTTCACATTTCGATTCTGGTAAAATCGGCAGTTCCGGTGCATCTGGGAAGTTCTGCAACCGCTTTTTCCAATACTCACAATCCCGATCTTTTTTCGTACGCACTTCTTCATCATTTTCATGTTCTTTTTGATATACCAGTACATCCCTGAATGATACCTGCAGAGGTTTCAGATTTTTTCCATCTTCGTAATAGAATGCATCCAAATCATTCAATATAGTCTTCATACTAATAAAATCAGATAACAGCATATCAATAGAAAAATGAAGAATACTCTTATCAATCGTGTCTGTCAGATACAGATCAAAAAGTGGCCAACAGTCCGCCTGATACTGCTTATGCGCCAACTCAGCCCTGATTTCATTAAGTTTTGAATCCGTAGTTTCGGCTCCAGCTTCCTTCATATTAAAATAGGTAAGTTTCGGCAAGTCAACATGCTCCAAAATCTTCTGTGTACCATTTTGAAGAAAAACAGCACGTAACATATCATGCCGCATAATCACTTTATGCCAAGCACTCTCCAACCTTTCTGCATCCATATGAGGCATTGACAATTCAAAATATGCATGGCATCCAACACCGCCATATTCATAATTATGATTTCTGCCAAGTAAATAGGCAGACTGAATACCTGTAAGAGGAAACGGTTCATATCGTTTGGATAAGTCCGCTTTGAGCGCGGACTTATCCTTTCTCTCATAATATTCAATCAATTTTTCTTTCACATTTCGCAGTTTTACTTTATCTTCAGCATTTAATGTTCCTGACGGCGCTTGAAATTTTAACTGACCATTTTCAACCCAGAATTTCACACCCCGGTCTTCATATGCTTTAATTAAATCCTCCATCATTATAAAACTCCTTCTTCGTATTCTGTATTTTCTTCTACGTCTAATAAAGAAACCAACTTTTCAATCTGTTCTGCGAGAAGTGCAACAGTTGGTAACGCAAATAACGTTTGAATAGCCAAGTCATTCGGCAGGCCTTCTGTCGCATTTAATTCAGAAATAATCTTCACTGCCTTCAAAGAATCTCCCCCGCACATAAAGAAATCATCATCTCGTGAAATTTCCTTAGTTCCTAAAACTCTTTCCCATATAGCAGCAATCTTCACTTCTAATTCTCCCTGCGGTGCTTCCTTTTTCTTTTCTTCCGAGATCTGTCCCTGATAGCCTCCAAGAATTTTTCTTAAAGCTTTTCTATCAACCTTACCATTAACACTCAAAGGCAACTGCTCCATCACAAGTATTTTTCCCGGAACCATATATTCAGGAAGTTTCTTGCCTAAGTATTCGTGAAGAATCTTTTCCACGTTCTTATTATCGCAACAATCAGAATCCTCATTCAAAACAACTGCCGCTGCCAATCCGCTTTTATCTTCTTCTACAACCACAACAGCACTCTTGATAAGCTCATGTGTTAATAAAACATTTTCTGCTTCTCCCAGTTCAATACGATGTCCTCTAACCTTAACTTGAGTGTCTTCTCTTCCTAAGAATTCAATGTTTCCATCAGGCCAGTAACGTCCTAAATCACCGGTATAATACAATCTCTCATGAGTAACTGGATGATTGATGAATCTTTCCTCCGTTCTTTTACGGTCCTTCCAATAACCACGAGCCAATCCTTCGCCGGCAATAAACAATCTGCCTGCCACCCAGTTCGGGCAGTCATTCATTTCCTGATCCAGAACATAAAATTTCTGATTAGTTAATGGCTTTCCATAAGGAATACTTGTCCAACCATCCTTTACGGATTCAACTTCATAGTAATTAGACCAAATAGATGCTTCAGTTGCTCCACCCATACTTATCATTCTTACAGATTCTGAATGCATTTTTATCATTTCTGGCAATTCCATAGGAATCCAGTCTCCGCTCATAATAACTACCCGCAATGGTAATTTTGTATCCGGTTTTGTTGAAAGAAATTCCATGAACATCTGCATGAATGCCGGTACGCTGTTCCAAACAGTGATTTTATTTTCCTGCATGATTTCCAACCAGTGCTGCGGTTCTTTTACCTGTTTTGCATCAGGAATTACCACTGTACCTCCTGCAATCAAAAGTCCAAAAATATCATAGACTGACAAATCAAAATTCAGATTTGATAGTGCAATACATTTATCATCCTTCCCAACTGCGAAGCGTTCATTTACATCTATAATTGTATTAACGGCAGCCCGATGTTCGATCATTACACCTTTCGGCATTCCTGTTGAACCTGATGTATAAATTACATAAGCCAAATCATTACCCGTTGCAATACTCTCAAAATCTGTAGTATCTATGCTCTCTACATCCACACCATCAACACAGATTATTGTTGTATCTTCCGGCCAGTTTACCTCTCTGTTTACTTTTTCCTGTGTCAATACTACCTTGACAGATGCATTTTTCAAAAGAAGATGTACTCTTTCCTCCGGGAATGAAGGATCAATTGGTAAGTATGCTGCTCCTGCCTTTAATATGGAGATTGCCGCTACAATTTGTTCCCAGCCTTTTTCCATCACAATAGCCACCAAAGAGTTTCTTTCCACATTTTCACGCTGTAAAATATGTCCGATCCCGGTAGAATACCGTTCCAGTTCACCATAGGATAATTTTCTTTCATTATTAATAATCGCAATCCGCTCTGGATTCTCTTTCATGCTTTTTTCAACTAAAGAGATTAATGTTTCATCCGGAATCTTACCATTTACGGAATTTGCCAATTCCCTATTTTCCATATTTGGAATTTGAACAAGAGAATTTGATTCACGATTCCATGCTTCCTGTTCTGTAGAAAGCACTTCTAAAAGTGAAATATATGCCGCAAACATTTCATCTAACACACCTGCCGGGAAAATATCCTGTACGGCATCCCAAGTCAAAACAAGGCGCTCATTTTGTTCTGTTACCTGATGGTCAATCCATACCTGTGGTGTTTGTGAAAGGCCATAAACCATTTCGCCAAAATATTCTTCTTGTTCATTGCTGCCACCCTGTTTAATTCCAAGCCCGCTTGTAAATACGATAGGCATGATGGCCGCGTTGCGTATTTCCTGCTTTTTGCTAATTTCCCGTTCCAACTCCACGCCACTGTAATATGGATGTGCCAGATCAGACCATAGCTGTTGCTGCAGATTCTTACACCGTTCTAAGAATGATTTCCCTGCTGTATTATCTATTGATAACAATGTAAGCGAAGTAAAGTCTCCAACCACATCCATGATTTGATTATGAATAGGCAACCGATTAAATCTCGTCAAATTAATTGTAAATTTTTGAGATTTGCTCCATCTTCCAAGCACTTCGGCATAAGCTGTCATCAATACTCCGGAGGCTGTCAGGCCATTCTGAGAAGCCATATTTTTAATCGCTGACCATTGGCTACCAGTCAATTTTGACTCATAACGAATAAATTTCTGTACTGCCGTATTCCCATTTTCTTTTATAACTGGCAATTCGGGAGCCGGGAAAATATCTGGAAGTCTCTTCTGCCAATATTCTTCATCTCTCTTATAAAACTCAGTTTTCTTAATATCTTCATATGCCAGAACATAATCTCTAAAAGATAAATCAAGCGGTTCAACTTCCTTTTCCGGATTGTCATATAACATTTTCCATTCCCGTAAAATCAGGAACATACTCCAGCCATCAAAAATAATGTTGTCAAAACTAATATGTAAGCGTACATTTCCTCCCGGAAGTTTTGAAAATCTTACATCAAATAACGGCCACTTAGAAGTATCAAAAATCTGATATGCCATCTCTTTCCTGATTGATTCGAGTTTCTCGTCTACAGTCTCTTCCTGTGAGGCCAAATCATATACTTTTATTTCATACTCTGGAACATTACTCAATATTTTCTGATTCTGACCGTCATTCAAAAATACTGCTCGCATCATTCCATGGCGCAAAATCAATCTTCTCCATTTTTCTTCCGCCAAATCCGTATCTAATCCACCACAATCCATTTCAAAATAGCAATGCGTTGATACATCTCCTAAAGCAAATCCACCGTTTCTTCCCAGCCAGTATGACTGCTGAACATCCGTCAATGGGAACGGTTCTCCCCATTCCTTTGGTTTCGGAGAAACCATTTCAAGTTTTTCTGCATTCATATTTTTTACTTCACAATCTTCTAACATGGATGCAATACTTATTGCCTGTTCTGCAAAAATTGGATTTGAGAAAATCTTTTCCAGCGATAAGTTAATGTTGAACTTTTTGTTAATTTCTGCATTTAACTGCGTAGCAAGAAGAGAGTCTCCTCCCAATTCAAAGTAATTGTCATTCCTGCTAATATTTTCAGTATGTAATACTGTTTTCCAAATTGCAGCCAATTCTTTTTCTACAGCAGTTTCCGGTTCCTGAAATTGATCCTTTGCATTTTCTCTCGTCTCACCGACTGGAACAGGGAGGGCCTTTCTATCAACTTTACCATTTGCAGATAATGGAAATTTATCTATTTCCATAAATGCTGTAGGAATCATATACGATGGGATCATGTTCTCTAAATATGCTTTCAATTTTGTAGAATTAAAAGCATATGTTTCTGGTTGAGCCAACGCTACAATAACTCCCTGATTATAAATCGGTAAATCAAGCTGATCATTTGGGGCTGTATTAACCTTTGCAAATCCGCATTTAAGAACCGCATCACTCCATTGGTCTTTTGTTAATAATGGTTTTCCAGTGCCTTTCCTCTCATCTGTAACAGTTGAAAAACCTTTTTCTAATATTCCGGTACTTACATGTTGTAAAATTGTATTCTCTGTAGTTTCAAGAAGAATTAACAATCCGCCTGCTCGCAGATATTCGCCTGCATATTTTAAGGATGCTTTAATATCTCTGCAACGATGCAATGTACTTACTGCAAGAACTACATCAAAATAATGCATTGCAAGTCCTTGTGTATTAGGAGCTGAATTTATATCCAGATTCTCATAATGTACTCTGGAATTATTTTTGAATTTTTCTTTTGCTTGGTTAAGATAATAAGAAGATGCGTCTGTACACACATATTCATATTCTATACCATCCATACAATCCAATAATTCCGAAGTCAGCCCCAAATTTCTTGCACCTAATTCCATAATTCTAACGGTCTGACCAGCAGTACCCTCTTTTTTCTGAAAGGACAATATATTTTTTATTGTCCGCTTGCATTCAATAGCTCCAGGCAGTGTTGCCATATAGGCATCTGGAGATATATAATCTTCTTTTGCAAGAAGCTGTGGCGTATCCATATTTCCTGTCATAATCGCATGGCAGTATTTTTTGAACTGTTCTAAATACTTCAACGCATCGTCGATTTCATGTTTCCACTCCGGATATTTTTCAATAAACGCAACTCTATCCATTTCTTTTGGACTAGAACAATTTACAAAATAATCTTCTTCCGCGAGTATTCGCCCAATTTTTACCAATTCATTTACCCATTGCTGAATTAACTCCTGATAGGATAAATCTATTCCCGCACTCATAAGCAGCGCCGAAAGTTTATATTTTGTTCCAGGTTCCACCCAAATACCTAATGTACGCATAAGAGAATACATATACTCTCTGCTGACTTCATCAAGGCAGTTTGCAAGTGTCAAATATTCCTGCACGTTATTTTCTGCAGTTACTTCTGCCACACCTTCTTTTAAATCAGCCCAAAGTCTATCCCATTTATACATCAAATCAGTATCCGACACTTTATTGACATCAAAAAGACTTTCCGGGTACCCGTTTTCTGGAATAATATATCCTGCCAAGTATTTATTCCCCTGAACATCACCAACAGCTGCTGCTACCGATTTCTTAACACCAGGGTATTTATTCATCGCAGCTTCAATTTCTCCCAATTCAATCCTGTGTCCACGAATTTTTACCTGAAAATCTTTTCTTCCAAGAAATTCAATATTTCCATCAGCCCAATAACGCCCAAGATCTCCAGTCTTATACCAGCGATTTTCATTCCAATTAACGAAACTTTTATCTGTAATTTCGGAGTCCCCGATATATCCTTTTGCTACACCGGTACCTCCAATCCATAATTCTCCTGGTACCCATGTTGGGCAATCTCTTCCTTTTGAATCCACTACTCTGTAATACTGATTTTTCAACGGTTTTCCATATGGTATAGAACTCCATTCCTCTGGTACTGGCAATTCTACATCAAAAAAATTGGACCAAATTGAAGCTTCCGTGGCTCCACCCATAGATAAAAGATGAGAATTTTTTGCAACGTGATTTAATCTTTCTGGAATATCCATGCCAATCCAGTCACCAGAAAGCATAGCCAATCTTAATGAAGGAATTTCTTTTCCCTTTCCTTCCGCTACGATTAACAGCATATTCAATAAAGTCGGAACAGAATTCCACAATGTCACACTATGGCGCTCAGCAATATCCAACCATACTTCTGCATCTCTACTATTACTGTCTTTAATTAAAATCAATGTACCACCCGCACTCAAGATTCCAAAAATGTCATATACTGATAAGTCAAAATCATAGGATGAAACAGCAATGATTTTATCGTCAGCAGATACCCTGTACTGTTTATTAATTGTCTCAATTGTATTGACAGCAGCAAAGTGAGCAATTTCCACTCCTTTAGGTTCTCCTGTAGAGCCAGAAGTAAAAATTACATAAGCAGTATTACTATCCGGATAATTTTCAATAGTATTTAGCGGTTCATATGCATCTGCCTCCATAACATCCAACACCGTAACAGTTTCTGGCCACTCCAGTTCCTTTTTCAGTCTTGTATCTGTAATAGCAAACTTTATATCTGACTTACTATAAATCCTTTCCCGTCTGCTCAAAGGCTGATTAACATTGATAGGTATATATCCAGCTCCTGCAGCCAAAATACCCAAAATAGAAATAATCTGATTTATACCTCTAGACAATGAGACAGCAAGTAAGTCCCCCGGCGCAACACCCTGCTCTTTTAAATAGGAAGAAACTCTTTTCGCTTTATTGGCTACCTCTTCATATGTATAGTTTCTACCGTCATTTTCATCAATAATCGCAATTTGATTTTTCTTTTTTACTGCATTAACAAAGAAAGCAGAATGTAATAGTTGCCCATTGCCATAATATTCTGTAATATTATCTATTCCGCGCTCTTGGGCTAAATCTGGCAATAGTTCCACATATTTATTCCAATCTTTAACGGATACCAACTCATTTAACATGGCCACAAATGCTGCAAACATCTTATCTAACATTCCGTCCGGGAAAAGTTCATCTACAGCATCCCACGAAAGGTTCAGACCATTATTTATTTCAAAAATCTGAAAATCAATCCATACCTGCGGTGTTTGAGAAACCATATAGTTCAGGCTGCCAAAAGTTTTCTCAAATTTGTCGTCAACAAATGGAGTACCATAATTACATGAAAATACAACCGGTGCAATACATTTTTCTCCGGGATGAAGTTTTGATAATTCTCTTACTACCTGTACCCCTGAATACTCTGAATTATCAACAGACTCCCGGAACTGGTTCTGCACCTTTTGCAACTGTTCATAAAATGTACAGTTTTCCTTACAATCAGCATGGAACAGTAAAACATTGGTAAAATCAGCAATCACGTTATCAATATTTTCAATTTCCGTGTTTCTGTCAAACAACGGCATGTTAATAAGGAAAGACTGATTTGTACTCCATCTATCAAGCACCGCTGCATACAATGTCAATAACACCATTGCCGGTGTTGTACAATATTGCGCTGCTAAAGATTTTAACTTTTCCCATTTTTTATGCTCCAACAGATATTTTCTTCTGCTAAACTTAGGAGCAGCAATCGTTTCCGGTTGTGTTCTTAACGTCAAAGCTGGTCCTAAAGGTAATGATTCTATTTCACTTTTCCAATATTTTTCAGCTTTACGATAATCATTTATTTTATTGTTTTTTTCATTTTCCAGGTAAATACCAAAATCCCAATTTTCAGGTATTGCTGGTCTGTATTCTGAATTGTAGATCGCGGCTAAATCCCTAAAAATAATCTGTAAGCTTTGCATATCGGCTACAAGCAGATCAATGTCAAAATGCATTCTTAATTTGTCCTCTGGAAGAAGGCTGATTCCCAATTCAGCTACTTGTCCATTAGCAATATCCAGCTTCCGATGAGAAAGTTTTTCCCGAACGGCCAACAAATCATGTTCAAAATCATCTGATTTTCTAAAATCATAGATTTGTAATTTTGCCGAATATGGTTTTTCCATAATCTCCTGCGTACCATTGTTATTGAACTTCGCCCTTAACATAGGATGCCGCGCCTGCAGTTCTTCCCATGCTTCCTGTAGTCTCTCCAAATTTACCGTGTCTGGATCAAACTCAAAATACGCATGACAAGCATTTCCCCCAAGAACCTGGCCTTCTTTCCGTCCAACCCAGTATGCATATTGAACATCTGTCAAAGGGAACTGTTTAGGACTATTATTGGATGTTTCCAATGGTGGAACAGATTTTCTTTTCACATTTATATCTGCGTTATCCCACCAATGTTTTACATAAGGGTCCGAAATCATTTTTGCAAACGAAATCTCATACCCATGCTTTCTGAGTGCATTTGAAATTCTCATCATCTGCAGAGATGTTACTCCCGCTTCAAGCAGATTTTTTTCCATAAAATCTTCATTCATTTGTTCCTGCAAAAACTCATTTACAATTGAACTAAATTTGGAGTAATCCTCCTGAGTTTTTACATGAGTTGCTTCATTGTTCATCATTGTATCTCCTTTATTTATTTGCCATTGTAAGTAGCATTCTTTTATTTATCTTCCCGGTTGCAGTATGGGGAAACTCATCTAAAAGAATCATCTGATCCGGTACTTTATATTGAGCAACTCCTTTTTTGCTCAAATGTTCCCTCAGTTCTTCCGGTTTCACATTACCCTTAGCCATTCTTAAAAATGCACAGCTTCTTTCACCCAATATAGTGTCAGGTATCCCCATTACTACCACTTCCATAATTTTCTCGTGTTCAGCCAAATAGCTCTCGATTTCCGAAGGCATTATTTTTTCACCCATCCGATTGATTTGGTCACTCTTTCTGCCTGTGATTTTTATATATCCATCAGCAGTAATGTATCCCAAGTCTCCAGTATGATAGAATCCATCCGCATTAAAGCATTCAGAACTATCCATTTCATAATAGCCAGAGAATAAATATGGTCCTTTAACAAGAATTTCCCCCTCGATTCCATAGGGTTGTTCTTTTCCATCATCATCTACAATAATCACTTGATCCTCATCTGACATAGGCTTGCCTTGATAGTTAATACGTTCATAAACGGAATCTTTCCATGTGCTTAAACTCAAAAATCCCTCTGACATCCCATATCCCTGAATAATATCGCAGTTCAATGAATCCATTATTTTGCGAGCGTCTGTCTCTTCAAGCTTTGCCCCACCCAACATACAATATTTAAGCGAAGAAAAATCATAAGAATCATCCCATTCCAAATCTTCCACCCACATTTTGGCTACCGAAGGGACTAAGCTGACCACGTTTACTTGTTCTTCCTCGATAAGCGAGAAGGCTGTTTCACAACTACTGTCAGAACACATAACAACCTTACCACCGCAGAATAATGTTCCCATAATGCCCGGACTAAACAACGTTAATTTATGCTCTACTGGCATAACTGCCATATAGATAGTCTCTCTATTAAACCGGCAAGTTTTACCAGCTTCGCTTGCATGATAAGCAAAAGCATAATGTGTAACAGGAATCAGTTTGGGTATATTAGTAGTTCCACCTGACAGTAAAATCAAACCAAAATCTTCCGCTTTGGGTTGTTCAATTTCTACTGCACTGTTATTTGATTGCTCCATCATTTTATTGATGTCGCTTGTTCCCAAAACATATTTGATGCTTGGATTCATTATCTGCAATTTTCTTCCCGTTTCAGCATAAATAAAACCCATATATTCATCCGGTCTGATATACATAACTGGGTTTGCTTTTTTGGCTATTATATCCAAATCGTTCACTCTGAGTCCTGGAACTGCCAGAATAGGAATTACACCCATTGACATTAACGCAAAACACACAATAACAAACTCATTACAATTATCCAACTGCAGAATTACTTTATCGCTTTTTCGCAATCCCATATCTGCAAACCCGATAGATAAGTTTTTTACGCTGGTATTAAGAGATTCATAGGAATAACTGCCTTTATTATCACACAGTGCTTCATGGCTTCCATATTGTTCAGCCCACATATTCAGCCATTCATACATACTCTTATAGACTTTTTTTCCATCCATTAATATTCTTTACACTTCCTTTCACACAACAACTAAAGAACATAAATAATTATCACTTAGTTGCTTTGTATAATAGTTATATCTGCTGTTATTTGTATAGTCATTTATAGTCCCTTGTTCTAAGACTTCAAAAGATTTTAGCGATCTACTCAAGCCATGTCCAAGAGCTTTTACAAAGGCTTCTTTTACCGTCCATATTTCATAAAATTTTTCCATACCTTTCGCCGCATCTGTTTGAGCACAAATCCGTTCACTTTCTGGTGGCAAAAAAAAATTTTTAGCGATCTGCGAATAATCATCTAAACTATTCATCCGTTCAATGTCTACACCAATCTTTTTCTCTTTTACAAAAGCAAGCGCAACCCTGTTCCCGGAATGAGAAATATTAAAAGATACATTAGATTGCGGCATATATAGTTTTCCATGTTTACTGTTCAATAATATAATATCGTCTGGCTCTCTCGCTAAATACCGCGATAATAATATGCGCAGCATACTATGCCCTACTAGAAAGCGCTTCTGATCTGCCACATGCACATAATGTGACATTTTCGCTTTTTCATCTAATGTCAATATATCGAACAGACTTTTCATATGATATTCATCATAATTTCCAATATCTAGGAACCATACATGGATTTCACTGTCTTTAATCGCTATTCTGTCTGATATGTAACCATCATCAAAATAGCTTAACAACAAATTATCATCAAAAACCCGTTCTGATTTAAACATACCGCGAGACAATGTCCTTAATATAGGCCAATACTTCCTTTTCTGATGTTTTAATAAAAAAGTGTTCTCCATGAAATACTTTTTTATTAAAAGACGTATTTGTATATTCACTCCATGCCTCTACCGTATCTATTTCAGAATCCTGGTCCTGATCTCCATATAGAGCAGTTATCGGAAAATCAAATTTCTCATACTTTGTAAAGCAATACGTCTCGTCCAAAATAAAATCAGCTCTAAAAATCGGCAAAAATAAATTCAACAAATCTCTGTTTTCAAGAAATTCCTTACTCATTCCTGAGTATCTCTTCATCGCCTCAATGAAATCAACATCCTGTAAATGATGTAATGGCTCCGGTTCGGGAATATGTGGCGCTCTGCTGCCCGAAACAATCAAATGACATGGCGCATTGTCTTGCTTTTCTCTCAGTTCATTACACACTTCGTAAGATATTTTTGCCCCTAAGCTATGTCCAAATACCAGATATGGTGTATCCAAATACGGATGTATTGCACTTACAATTTTGTCAGTAAGCTTACACATATCAGTCAATGCTTTTTCAGTAATACGGTTTTCTCTCCCAGGAATTTGTATCGGATATACCCCAACATAATTTGGTAAATACGTTCCCCAATTTCTATATGCTGAAGCTCCGCCTCCTGCATATGGGAAGCAAAAAATCCTTATTTTATCATTAGAATTAGGTTCTTTTAAAAAAAATGATTGTGTTCGTTCCATCATTATTGATCTCCTTGTCATCATACAGCACATGCGGTTACTTTTTTTCTCTTTACCACTGATTTAGCAGGCATTCCCGCTTCTGTAGTACCAGCAGGTACAGAATTAACACTACGGCATTTGATGCAACCTTGCAATTATCTCCAATATAAATAGGACCCAAAACCTGTGCGCTGGCTCCAACCATAACATTCTTTCCCAACGTCGGATGCCGTTTCCCTATATCCTTTCCTGTTCCACCTAATGTGACACATTGATAGATCAGGCAATTATCGCCCACTTCAGCAGTTTCTCCAATTACTACGCCGGCTCCATGATCAATAAAAATGCCATGTCCTAAAATAGCTCCTGAATGGATTTCAATCAATGTTCTCTTTCGTGAGTGCTGAGAAATCCATCTTGCCAAGAAAAAGTGTTTTCTTATATATAACCAGTGTGCAATCCGATAAGTAATCAGCGCATGACCCCCCCTGATATAAAAATAGTATTTCCGCATAGCTTTTCGCTGCAGGGTCCATCTTTTTTGCAGTTTTTACATCTAAAATAATTTCATCTATAAGAATATTCCACCCCACAATCTACCCTTTTAGCAATCAGAATTCTTTACCGTTTTTTCTGAGATTCCATGTCTATTCGCATATCCAGTTAGTATAAGTGTCAACGCACCATCCCCGGTTATATTGCAGGCAGTACCAAAACTATCCTGTAGTGCAAAAACGGTAAGAATTAATGCTGTACCAGTTTCGTTAAATCCTAAAATCCCAGTAATTAATCCTAAAGATGCCATTACAGTTCCCCCCGGAACTCCCGGAGCGCCTATTGCAAAAATCCCCAGCAGGATGCAGAAAAGTACCATCATTTTCATATCCGGAATATCTCCGTACAATATTTTAGACACCACCATTACAAAAAATGTTTCCGTTAAAACCGAACCACATAAATGTATATTGGCAAACAGCGGAATACCAAAATCAATCATATCATTTCTTAAAACCTTTGATTTTCTTGCGCATCTCAAAGCAACGGCAAGAGTAGCGGCTGATGACATGGTTCCAACAGCCGTAATATAAGCAGCGCCGTAATGTTTAAGAACTTCCAATGGATTTCTTCCAGCATAAGCGCCGGCAATCAGGTAAAGCATTGCCAGCCATATATAGTGGCCTACCATAACGATCACAACAACCTGAATGAATACTGGCAACTGTTTTGTAATTGTTCCCTCATAAGCCAATGTACAAAATGTTGTAGCAATGAAAACTGGTAAAACGGGAATAACCGTATTTGTTACTATTTTCAAAACAATTTCCTGAAATTCATCCAACAAGTTTATAACCGTTACTGCCCTTGTCCACGTTGCCGCCAGACCAACCAATAAGGAAAAAACAAGTGCACTCATTACCCCCATAATTTGAGGAATATCCAATTTAAATACTACTTCTGGTAAGACTTTCAAATCTCCCACGCTAGATGCTATTGATAAATATGGAATAATAACATTTCCTGTCAATACGGAAAAAACTGCTGCGCCCAGTGAAGACACATACGCAATAACCAATGCCACTGCTAACATTTTTGATGCATTATTTCCCAGTTTAGGAATTGAAGGGGCAATAAAGCCGATTACAATCAAAGGTACACAGAAATTTATATACTGACCTAAGATATATTTAACGGTTACGATAATGTTCATCAAGCCTTCTCCGGCCAAAAGTCCCACAATAATTCCGATACATACGCCAAGCAATAGCTTGAAAGGTAAACTCTTTGTTATTCGTTTCATCTTGATCTCCTTTTTTGTTTTTAGAATAATTATGTCGCCGATTAGCCAAAAATCATCAATATACATCCTATACATTGCGATTTTTGTATTGATTTTTGATTACTATTACAATCTTTACTGCATAAGTTTCCCCCTTTATACATAAAAATTTCTTGATATCGAATGAACGACTGTATTCTATCATCAAATGTCTACTTTTTTTGCAACTCGGTAAAAAAACCAAACTGCTCGTTAAAAATCCATTTTTCCGTTTGTAAAATGATTTTTTCGCATTATTTGCTTATTTACAGTAAAAAAATGAATTTTAGCGAGTTCGCCCACATTTTTATGGACTTTAATTTTTTAAATAAATTCTATGGTAACATCGGATTTGAAATTTTGTGTATATAATTTTAGAACAAAGGAATCACCAAAAATGAGAATTGCAATTTACGACAATAGCCTTTATATTAACAAACAATTAGTATACCTTCTGAAAAAATACGAAGAGATTAAAAAGATATGTTTTTCTATAAATTCTTTTCATGGAAACGAAGTCATATTATCGAATAAACCTAATACGGATATTGCCTTTTTATGCGTTTGCGATTCTGTCAAGACAGAAATCATCCGCAAATTTTGCCTAGAAAATTCGGAAAGCAAAATTATAATAGTTGCAAATATACCTGATTACAGATATGCATTTCAATTTCATGCATTTGATTTTATACCACTGCCGATCCGTGAACAAAACATTTTTCACACTTTGGATGATGCTTTATACTATATTGCAAATTCCTCCGCAGAAAACACTTTTTCTCTTCGCACAGATACAGGAATACTAAATGTCAAGCCAAGCCAAATTCATTATTTTGAACACAATTCCCGTAAAGTAATAATCTCTACGGATCAAGGCGAATACCTGGGCAACTATACGCTAAAAGAATTGTCTTCTAAGTTTCGGCCTTATTTTTTTGATTCACCACATAAGAGTTACCTTGTAAACTTAAATCATATCCGATATATAAAAGGTTTTGACATATATTTAGATTCTGGCACAATACTTCCTCTGGCACAAAAAAAAGCTGTATATTTCAAATCATTGTTTCAGCAATTTCAAGAAAAGAGATTAGAAATCATATAAAAATAGAGCAGTTGTCATCTCAAAGTGAACAACTGCTCTGCTTTTATATTTGTGTTTGTCTAACATAGTTACAAACAAATGCTAAATCCAAATCAGGATTTTGAGTCTTGATTTTTCTTAATCCCTCTTCTGTTTGCTTCCGCTTGGCTCTATTATTTAAATCAGCCAAAAAGAACATAATATTCAATCTGCGACCCAAATTAAACAATTCCTGCTCTTGTTTCGGCAACTGCAGATATGTATTAATTGTTTCCAACATATTCTGCTTATCTGTCCTAATATTTCCCCGAACTTCCAACAGCAGATTAACAATATGTTCATTCATATAAATGCAATCCATATCATCTGCTAATAACTCTAACATAATTTTCTGCTCTGATACAATTTCTTCCTCAGATTGAAGCGTCAACTCTTTGTTTTTTACATAATTCCACATCTCTGATGAAAGCTTTATTCCCGTTGCATGGACACGTACAAAATCAGGCTTTATTACATTTAAAACTTTTGCAGTTTCAACCGCATTTTCTTCTGCCAGTTCCTTCCCTCCAATCCCAAACAGTGTAAACTCTGATAACACCATTCCAGCTTCTTTTGCTTTCGTACCACTAATGATAATTGTGGCTGCATCAAAACCTTTATTGATTTTTCTTAAAATAAGGTCCGATCCAGTTTCCATACCACAGTACAAATGTTCTATACCTGCTGTCTTTAATTCCCGCAATTCTGATACACTTTTTCTGGCAATACTATCAGCACGCGCATAAGTGGTTACATGTTTTATATTGGGTAAGTATTTATGAATACCTTCCAAAATCTGCATCAGAAATTCCGTCCGTAGTACAAATGCATCTCCATCCTGTAGGAAACAAGTTGTATAATTTTGTGCATATTCAGAATCAGCCGCTTTTTTCAAATCTTCTTCAATCTCTTCAAATCTTCTTCTTGAAAATTTGTATTTCTTATACAGATCACAAAAATAACACTTATTCCAATGGCAACCTCGTGTTACCCGCAGCATCAGACTTTCCGCTTCTGAAGGTGGTCTGATCGGGCCTAATTCCATATCTATCATTCTTAAACACATCCTTTCAAATCAATTATAATTTATTGCATTTCTAAAAAGAAGAACGCACTTTAAAGTATATTTATATACCAAAAGTGCATTACTCCCTCACAGAAAGTAATGCACTTTTGCAATACTAAGCGATCAAAGAACACTGCGTTTCTTTATAAACAAATCTCCATAACGCCTTTGCAATGCCATCTTCATTGTTCCCATCTGTTACATAGTCTGACTGTTTTTTTACATCTTCTCGCGCATTTCCCATCGCAATACCAAGTCCGGCCGCGGTCAACATAGACAAATCATTATAGCTGTCGCCAAAAGCGATCAGCTGTTCTGTCTTTATTCCAAGCTTATTGCAGATATGAAGCAAAGCTGCACTTTTCTCAATGCCCTTATCCATAATTTCGAGAAAATACGGTTTTGAAATAGTAAGGCTAAGTTTGTCCCCTAATTCATGGCTGAGTTTCTCATAAACATTCCTTAAATATTCCGGATTTTCGAGCATAAGCACTTTGACTACTTCCTGATTTACAGCTTTTACAAAATCTTCTGTTTCTCTGATAGGCATTCCAGTCAGTTCTCCCTCAACCTCTGTATATTGGTTGTTCTGCGGAGTAATAATCTCATCCCCAACATATGTATGAATGTAAACTCCATTCTCTACACTTAAATTATACAGCATTTTAATATATTCCATAGGAAGGTTGCGCTGCATAATCATACGTTTTGCTTTACAATCCCTGACAGCCGCCCCATTAAAGCCCACAATATAGCCGCCATATTTCTCCAGTTCCAACTCTTTTGCATATTTCTCAATTGCATAAATTGGTCTTCCTGATGCCAAAATTACATGCATCCCATCTTTCTGACATTGCAGCAAAGTCTGCTTAGTTTCTTCAGAAATCTGCAAGTCACTTGTCAACAATGTATCATCCAAATCCATTGCTACTGCTTTGTATTCAATCATAATCAAACACTCCTCATATCTTAATAATCATGTCCCTGTTCAAATTCCCACTGTACACCATATTTGTCAATGAAATAGAAATAATATGTATTGCTAATCGTCTGACAGAGCTGCTTTTTAATATTAGCGTCTGCTTCCATATCAGCTTCAAAAAACTGCACTTCATCAGCAGTAATATCATCAATCTTATATGGTCCGTACTGCTCCGATGGGTTGATCAATGTAATATCCGGACATGTCTTGATATATTTAAAGGCTTCATCGATATTCTGAATTTCTAATGCAACATGCCTTACACCATTAATCTTATTAATATCCTCTCGATGCTTAGCATCTGTTGTTACCGGTTCATAATATTCCATTAACTCCAGTGTGAGCTTAGTTCCCGGAATTTCCATAAACGCAATACTCAATTTCACAAGTTCAGGATGTTCGAGGAAACCTGCTGCCTTAGCAAATCCAATATTACTGAACTCTCGGAAAATCTGTATAGGCTTTGCTTCTAAAAGCTGTTCGTAATATTTTATCCCTTCATCAATATCGTCTACAACAATATTAATGTGCGCAAAGTCTGTAAATTTCAAACGTTTTCCGTTCTCGACATTCTCTTTATCCAGCCGCTTAATAACTCTACACGGATTTCCTACTGCTACAACATTTTCAGGAATGTCTTTTGTAACTACGCTTCCTGCTCCAATTACAGTATTTTTTCCTATGGTAACTCCATTCAAAATGATACTGCCCCCACCTATCCAGGTATTATCGCCAATTTTCACTCTGTCTGCATATTCTAAATCTTTTAACCGTAGTGTATGATCTGTCGGATGATATGCGGCATAAATCTGTACATTTGGCGCCATCAGTACATTGTTTCCAATTTCCACCACATTACAATCTAAAATTGAGCAGCCATAATTCATGAAAACATTATCGCCCAAGATAAGATTATATCCGTAGTCGCACTGGAAAGGCGGTTTTATTACTACATTATTACCAAGTTTGCCGGCTAATTGCTGCAAGATAGATGTTCTCAGCTCTGTTTCGTCATCCTTCGTCTGGTTATAACGTAAGGTTAACTCATATGCATGATTACGTTCCTTTGTAAGTTCCGCGTCCTTATGATTATACAATTCATTAGACAGCATCTTTTCTTTTTCTGTTTTCATATTCTGCCTCCTAATTCAAAACAATAAATGCAAGAATTTCTAAGTCTTCATTTTCCGTATTGATAACACTATGAACATCTCCATTTCCTGTTATCACTACATCACCAGCAGAAATGTCAATCTTCTTGCCATTGTCGATAACCACACCTTTTCCAGATTTGATAACATAGCATTCAGTCTCTTCTACATGTTCATGCTCTCCAATGCTACCTTCCGGTGGAATTGTCATATAGGACAAGAGCCGGCAGTTCGGGATAGTATCTTTGCTTACGCAATTGAGAAAATGAATATCCCCTTTTCCACCTTTCAATTCAGACCTTACCTGCTTTTCCATATTATTCGATTTCACTACCATAATACTTTCCTCCAATTTTCAGTAAAACAGTTATAGCTTACTTTTAATTTGTAATAATATAAATACAACTAAGAGCTGACCTATATAAATACTTACCCATGCGCATCGGTTATATCATTTTGAATATATCTTGCCACTTGATAATCCAAAATACATCTATCAGTTCCCTCCGTATTTTCGACACGGATTATATAACTGAAAAATATTTAATTTCAAGATGTTTTGATTCTTCTACGATTTTTTTTGTCTGATCTACGATTTTAACAATCTCGCGCCATAAAAAAGAAGTATAAGTAAAGCGAGAGGCTTTTCTTATACTTCTTCAAATATTCCCTATCTATTTTTTGCTGTTATTAAGATAATCATTTCCCCAATCACACATAGCATTCAAAATCGGGATAATGCTTTCTCCAAATTCTGTTAAACTATACTCCACTTTAGGCGGCACAACAGGATATACCTTTCTGTTTACCAATCCATCTTCTTCCAATAACCTTAACTGTTGCGTCAGCATTTTCGGTGTTGCTTGGGGAATTAATGCACGGATTTCGCTAAAGCGTAATGTCTTACCTATAAGATGCCACAATATTAGTGATTTATATTTTCCTCCGATTAAATCCAAAGTTGCTTCAACCGGACAGTGATAACTGCTACTACAACATGTATTCATAAACAAATCACCTCCACAGTATCTTTTTTATACCAATTTACTTTTTTCATATTATTTCACTTTAAAGTGCGTACTTGTCAGTCGAACAATTGTTGTTATAATAATAGCATAAGTTTCCAACAACTTCAATTTATTCTTGCAAGGATATTTCTAATTGGCCAATATATAGTTGCTGGTTTACAATTTTATATTTATCAAAATCAAAAAAGGAGAATTATCATGACAATTTTAGATACTATTAAGACAAGATATTCTGTACGTAAATATGAAAAAAGATCTGTTGAGCAGGGAAAGGTTAATGCAATCCTCGAAGCCGCACATTGTGCGCCAACTGCAGCAAATATGCAGCCTCAGAAAATCCTGGTTGTACAAAATCCCGAAAATCTGGAGAAATTCAGTGCAGGCGCTAACACCTATAATGCTCCCCTTGTAATGCTTGTATGCGCTGATCTTGATACAGCATGGGTGCGTCCATTTGATGGTAAAAATATGGTAGACATCGATGCTTCTATCGTTACAGACCATATGATGCTGACAGCTACCGAGTTAGGTTTAGGTTCCTGCTGGATTACTTACTTTGATCCTGAAGCTATCCGCGCCGCTTTTAATCTGCCGGAAAACCTTGTACCGGTTAATATCCTTGCCATTGGTTACGCGGCAGATAAACCACAGTCTCCGGATAGACATACACAGACTAGAAAGGCTCTGAATCAGACTGTTACATTCGAAACTCTCTAATTCTTCCCCTTACTACAAATTATTATAAAGGGGCTGTCCTGAAAACGTAGTTCAGCGATAACCTATAAACAAGCATTCTAAATAAGCTCGCCTTTTGGCGGGCTTATTTCCTTCTCTTAATTATACAGTTAAAGAGATTCATTTCGGCTGAATCATTACATTTACCCCTAACTTTTCTAATGTACGAATATTCCTATTGATTATCTTTTCTTGATTGATAACGGAGTAGTAATCCGCTCCAAGGTCATGATAAGGAACTTTCTCTTTTAATATATGATAGATCGCGATTAACATGGTATGGACTACTGCAATTAAAGCCCTTTTTCCACCTCTGCGCGCAGCAATTCTTTGATAACGGGAGTAGAGATAACTTTGCTTGTTTCGTATTCCAGCACGAGCACATTCCACCAGCGTTGCTTTCAAATATTTATTTCCTTTCCGTATTCGTGTACTCATCTTTTTTCCGGCGCTTTCCTTACACTCAGGCACAAGTCCCGCCCATGAGCTGAAACGGGACTCATTTTGAAAGTGCTCCATTTCCACACCAGTTTCCGCTAAAATTCGTTCTGCACTTTTTCTTCCAATCTCAGGCATATCATCCAAAGCTTCGATTGCCCAGTTTATGGATTCTGTTTTTTTTAATATCTGCATCTAAATCCACAATTAAAGCGGTCAGGCTTTCAATATGCCCAACTTGATGTTTCAACATTTTTTGCTGATGTTCTGATATCCGTCCTTGTAGGGATTTCTGCATTTCTGGAATTTTATCTCTGGCTCTTCCTTCGGCAAGTTCACTTAAAACAACCAGATCTGTTTCTCCAGATACAATTGCCTTTAAAATTGCCATGCCGCTTTTTCCGCTGATATCGGTAATTACACTGCTCAGTTTAACATTGCAGCCTGGATTCGATTTAATTCACGAGCACGTTCTTCAATTACTTCCTGGCGGTAACGGGTTATTTCTCGCAGTTCTCTTTGATCCCTATTTGGTATGTAACTTTCCTTTACTAATCCATGGCGTACCAGATCGGCAATCCTCTCTGCATCTTTTACATCCGTCTTACGTCCGGGAACTCCTTTGATATGCTGCGCATTCACAACCATGATCGGTATCTGTTCTTCTTCGAGTATGTTATATACAGGTTTCAAATAAGAGCCCGTACTTTCCATGGCAGCCATCTCACAATCTGTTTCTTTCAGCCACGAAACTAATTGGAGAATATCTTCCGTCATTGTTGAAAACTGACGGATTTCTTTTTTTCTGACACTCGTAAAAATACAGGCTACCATCATTTTTTTATGAATGTCAATCCCACAACACCGCTTATACAATACTTCCATAAAGCAAACCTCCTTCGCATAAGCCGATGCAGCTCCTTGTTTAATTGTTGGCTGTCCTGCGTCCTCATCAAAACCCGATGGAAACAAAAAGTGGTACACCTAAGGAGATGAAAATCAGTCTGTCGGACGGGCTTGTAAGCACCAATCCCCTTCCGATCTTATTCGGCACCTTAAGTATACCACTACATAATGTATAGCTAGTAACCGGTTTTCATTTATTGTGGTGAGATTTTCTCATGATTGTCTGTCGGGAAATTGTTCCAAACAGCCCAAATTAACACCTTATAATTTAATACCACCTCATGTATGAGTGTTCCCACATCAGTGAACTATCTCTGTTCGTAAATTTCCCAATCCAGAATATCTCCTTCATTAAAATACTCTTTACGATACTCATCAATATAAGTTTTAAACTGAATATGTTTGCTTAATACTGTCACCTTATTTGAATCATTATGTCGCCACTTCAAATTTGATTAATAATGTACGCCTTATCCAATAATAATATCTCTTTCGAATTTTCTCATCCCTTATTCTGTATCTTTTTAAACAGTTCCTACCTCATCTTCATCCTGTAGACGTTCTATTATTTCAATCTTCTGTATACGTTGAAAGCAAATTAAGGATATCACTATCGGCAAAATAATTAACACAGGCGTTACAACTAAAAGTGGAGTAATAGAAAAATGATATGTCGCAGTCCATTGCGTTTGTAAATAAGCACTCACACCGACACAAATGGTAACTAAACTCAAAAAGTACGAGATTATTAGCGTTATAATTGAAATATTTATAGCTTCCATCATTAGCAACAACCTTAGCTGTTTCTTGGTCATTCCAATACTTTGCATCATAGCAAATTCTTTTTTTCTTGATGTAACAGAAATAATAATTACGTTGGCAAAATTAACAATTCCAATAACCAAAATCATAATGCTTACGATATTCTGTAATAATGTGGCTGATTTTGTTGCATTGTTGTAGTTTTGCTCTATTGTTTTTTCAGTTTCAATCGGTACTCCTTTCTCCATGTATGGTTTCAAGATATTTTCTATCTCATTTTCTTTACCCTTTTCAACATTTAAAAACCACTTTCTTGGTGTATTTTCTGGATACATTTCCAAAAAACTAGATGAAGGAACATAAAATGTCAGATTAAACTCTGAACCTGGATTGGTTTTTCCTTCTGTAATTGGATATGGCACTTCTGCAATCGCCATAATTTCAAATTCTTTTCCGTTCAAAGATATTTTATCTCCTACGTTATATGTAGGCTGTAGTTCGTATTCTCCACTATCAGATGAATATCCTTGTGCAATCATATATTTTCCAGATAAAAATTTTTCTTTGTCAATAGTACCATCTATAATTCTGTTTTTGTCAGTAATTTTATCATTAAGCAAACCATCTATTCCAAAAATTGTGGCTGTACATTTTCCTGTTTGTTTGAAGCTTTGATAACCTTCAGTCCATGCTACATCTTGTTCCATATACTTTAATCTTTCACATTTATTCTGTTCATAATATTGAATTACATTGTTGTACGCAGTTTCTGAAGTTTGTAATGAAATGTCTTGAGAATACAAAACTCCTTGTTCGAGAATATCTCCTGATGCCTCTAATTTTTCCATAAATTCCTTTGTAATGGTATTGCCTTTAGGATTATATTCCCCCCACGATTCTACTAATGTCTTTTCTGTAATTGTAATATCACTCAAAGCTATTTCTGCCATGTACTTACTAATATCAAAACTGTGATTTATCACGTAAACACAGCTTGTCAATACCAATCCAACAGTCAAAAGTGTAATTGCGATTACATTCCTTTTGGAATATCTTACTAAATTTGAAAGGCTCAATTCAAATAACGCAGAAAATCCTGGCGACCGTCTATGTGTCTTTCCATGAAAGTTCAGATTATTCTCTTCACTCAAAATATCAGAAGGATCAACTGCACAAGCCCGGTACGCCGGACGTATAGCGGAAATAAAAACTACTAAAAAAGCCACTATGGTTGCGCCAATAAAATCTGCCACATCCGTATACACATATATATCATTATCTAAAGATGTAATAACTACTGGAACCATTTTACTTCCTAAAAAGTATCCTAAAATCAAACCTAACGGTATTCCAACTAGAGCATCTAAAAAATATTGATAAAACACAGAAAATTTCACTTGTTTTGGAGAAGCCCCTAATGTTTTAATTCGTCCATACAGTTTTCTATCCGAAACAATAGAAATTGCCAAAATATTATGAAGAATCAGGAATCCACAAAGTAATACAAATGCTACTCCTATTTTATAAGGCAACGTTTCTAATCGAATCTGTGTCTGCATATTATCTTCATAAACCCAGTTTGAAATAACTTGTTCTTTTGCTATTTGTAATTTTTCTACGACCTTATTTAATGTTTTATCATTGACTTTACCGTCTTTCAAATTAAAAGCTAAATCAATATTTCTATCCGTTTTTTCGATAAAGTCTTTTGATACCCACAAGTTACGAGTTGTATAAAGACTATTTTCTTCCCAAATACCAACAACCTTAAAGGTTTGACTTTGTTCTTGCATATCTTCATCCAGCCAATAAATTGTTATATCCGTACCAAGTGTTGCATCTTTTCCCAAATTATCAAGCACAGACCTATCTACTGCAATCTCATTTTTGCTGTCTGGCATTCTTCCCTGAGTGGGTAACGAAAACATATATTCTGCATAATTTGAATCTGCATAACGCAATTCTGACGGTCTATTGCGAAATTCATTATTTATGACATTGCCTATATAAACACTCTGTCCTATTTCTTCTATATTATCCATTTTAAAGTTTTCAAAACTTTCTAATGGGACATCAAAAGCTTGAATCTGGCTTGTATTTCCGTTTTGCTTTAAATAATCCTCTTCCACATTATTATAAGTACTGCTACTCACGATTTCAAATGCACAGATAAATATTGTAAGGCACATAATAACTATTATATTTAAAGCATGACGAAATTTATGCTCTATAATATTCCGATTTGACAGTTTTCTTATCGTTGCATATTTTTTACCCAACATAATTTTTTTGCCTCCTCTCCATAGCTGCTATTTTCCCGTCTTTCAAAAAAATCACCTGATCTGCCATATCTGCAATTTCTTTTTCATGTGTAACCAATACAACCGTTTGGTTAAATTCTCTACAAGTCATTTTTAATAGACCGATTACCTCTTGTGCCTCTCTACTGTCTAGGTTACCTGTCGGTTCATCTGCAAGAATAACAGCCGGCTTTGTTGACAAGGCTCTTGCAATAGATACTTTTTGTCTTTCCCCACTTGAAAGAGCTTTCGGATAACAGTGCAATTTATCATCGATTCCTAATAAACCAGCAATTTGTTTTATATATTCATAATCTTCAATTCTTCCATCCAGCCCTAGTGGAAATACAATATTTTCATATACATTTAAAGCCGGAAGAAGATTATACTGTCTAAAAATAAATCCTATATATCTTCTTCTAAAAGTTGCCAAATCCTCTTCATTGAAAATTGAAAGGTCTGTTCCATTAACATTAATACTTCCACCAGTAGGCTTTTTCAATCCGCCAATCATTTGTATAAAAGATGACTTCCCGCTTCCTGATGGACCTGTAATAACTGTAAATCCCTTTTTTATCTCTAGTGTAATATCGTCAATTGCTTTCTTAATTCCCGCTTCTAAGCTATAATGCAGTTTTAAGTTTTCCACACGAATGATGTCCATCGATTATCCTTCCTCCATTCTAGCTCATGACTGTCACTGTAGGCATCATTACAGCTTTAAAACATTCCGAACTACATCTTGCTTCGTTCATGCCTTTACAATAACTATATCCATCAATCTCTTCTACCAAGAAAAATTCTTCATCTGTTAATGCTAAATCAGCTTCTGAAAATCCTGCCTGTTGCATTGTATTTTGGGTTTCTGCTTCCGTTTTTTTCTTCTTTTTAAAAAACATATTCTGCCTCCTTCTCCTTTATTTATATATACTTTTGATTGTTCCATCTGATTCTTGTGTTAGTAACATTCTCTCATATGTATTTATAATTGGAAATACAGTTACAACTTCTATCTGTAATGTAAGCAATATATCTAAAAGTCGCATTAAATACTGCTGATTATGATTAATAAATTGATTACTCAATGCCCCAATAAAAAAAACATCAATTCCTGTCAATAGCTTTTCCATTTCTTCAAAAGATGTTTGAATGAATCGATTAAAACACTGGCGAATATCACAAATTTCCTGATACATATGATACATCTGCAGGTTATTGTAATCCATATCATCTGCAAAAAATAAGACTTTTTTCCCTTGTAAAGAATACCTTTCTTTTTCATCATTTTTATCAAAAAAGATTTTAGAAATATTTTTTGTATCACTGAACTTCTCCAGAAAATCAAAAAAAGAGTCTATACTTCTCATATCTTCAGCGTCATTTCCATTAACAAACCTACAAAATAAGCCTGCCAAAAAAGGACATAAATAACTGTTTCCCCTTCTAATAATGCACCTCATTTTATCTGGTACATACACATAATTATCAGAAAATTCTATCACTCTACTCTTATAGGAAACTTTGCAAAACTCTTTTTGATTCTCAGGTGCAACTACCCCTATTACATTTTCAAAATTAGCCGGATATGATTTTTTCCCACTGATATTATTATCTGCCGCAAAAATTACGATTCCTCTTTGTATTGCTCTCTCACATACCTGTTGAAGCTCCTTAAGTCTGCTAGAAGTGGAACCACAGCTTCCAAGACTTAAATTAATAACATCCACTTTCTGTTCAATACAAAATTCTAATGCATGGATAATCGCCGAAAGCATACATCGATTATCCGCCTGAAGTGTCCGCACAGAAAGAATTTTGATATCTGGTGCCTCTTTTAATAAGACTTTGATAATTTCAGTTCCATGGGGATTAAGTTTTCCAACATAACAAGTTTTAAATTCCTGATCTTCATAATAAATGTCCTCAATGTCTTGTTCCTGCAGCATACCATCCATTTTGTTTACACCTGAGTCAATGACTGCCACTACCATTTTTTTCTTCATTACTCGCCAACTTTCCTACGATTCTTATTTTCGATATTTCTTCAACTTCTCTACTCGATCCATCTGCTCCCATGGAAGTTTCAAATCATTTCCAAAATGTCCGTATACAGAAGTCCTATGATATATTGGTTGTTTTAATTTCAGCATTTCTATAATACCAGAAGGTGAAAGTGAAAATTCTCTTTCTACAATCTCTGCCAATTCTTCATCCGATATACAAGATGTTCCGAAAGTCTCTATCCTAATGGATACTGGTTCCGCAACCCCTATTGCATAAGCCAACTGAATTTCGCACTGTTTTGCTAAACCTGCACCTACAATATTCTTTGCAACATAGCGTGCAGCATACGCTGCAGAACGATCTACTTTTGTATAATCTTTTCCACTAAAGGCACCGCCACCATGTCTAGCCAACCCGCCATAACTGTCAACAATAATCTTTCTTCCCGTCAAACCGCTATCGCTATACGGACCTCCTATTACAAATCTACCTGTCGGATTAATCAAAAATTTAGTATCTGTATCCAGATACTTTTCTGGAATACATTTTTTAATAACTTCTTCAATTATGTCTTTTTCAATTTGTTCATGTGTTACTGTTTCGTCGTGTTGTGCTGATACAACTATCGTATCTACTCGTACTGGATAACCATCTTCCCCATATTCAACTGTCACTTGACTTTTTCCGTCCGGTCGTAAGTAAGACAAGTTTCCTTCTTTTCTTATTATTTCCAATCTTTTGGCTAAACGGTGTGCCAAAACAACTGCTAGCGGCATATATTCTTCTGTTTCGTCTGTTGCATAGCCAAACATCATTCCTTGATCACCAGCTCCAATATACTCGCTGCGATTCACTCCCTGCGATATATCTGAAGACTGCTGTTTAATTGAAACTTTTATCTCAGCATTCTGCAAATCAAATCCATCTTCTGCTGTCTCATATCCAATTTCTTGAACTGTTTTTCTTACAATGCTTGGAATGTCTATTATAGCCTTTGTTGTAATTTTCCCCATTACCAAAACGAAATCTGTATTGATTGCTGTTTCACATGCTACCCTACTGTCTGAATCCTGTGATAAACATGCATCTAAAATCGCATCTGAAATTTGATCACATACTTTATCAGGATGACCAGCAGTAACTGATTCTGATGTAAATAGTCTTTCCATATATTTTCACTCCTTAAAATATCCTCTGTTGGTTATGAATAGCATAAAAGAAATTACTTTTTCTTACAATACGTATTGCCTAACTGGCATCTGTCATTGCCTAAGTCGATTTAATTTTTTTACAGTTTCAAAGGGCACATATTTTCTCAACACAAAAAACTCAAGGGCGCTGCTTTTCAGCAACATCACCTTGAGTTTTAGCTTAACTTCTTTCTTGAATTATTTCTTATCTACTCTCTTTAATTTTTTGTTTCAATTGATTATCTATCGGAATCTGATAACTCGTACCCATACAACATTGTGAAACAGATATACTTGCTAACAATAAAATTAAATTAGCCGAAAATCTTAATCCATATAAATATACTTTTTTCTTCATATCTCTTATCTTTGAAGCGGAATTACCGCATTTACCAAAAACTCCTTTCCTGTTATGTTTACTTTTATTTCACCACCATAATTTTTTACACATCTTTGTACATTTTTGAGACCATATCCATGATAAGATTGATTCCATTTTGTTGTTTCTAACTTTCCTTTTTTCAATTCACTCATACTATTCTTAATCCTTAAAATTAAAAAGTTTCTCTTTACTCCTACATTTAGAAAGATATACCTTTCTTTTTTGGGAACCTTCCCCATCTCTTCAAGTGCATTATCTAATAAATTACCAAAAATAGTACTAATATCTAAGGGAGTCATAAAACTTCCTTTTGTAAAATCTACATGACACTCTATTTGAATCCCCATCTCATAAGCCTTACGTATCTTTTCAGCTAAAACTATATTCAAAAAATCATTTCCTGTCTCGTAAAATCTTTCATACATTTTCAATTTCTTACGTATCTCTTCACTAACTTTATCATCATCTGACAAAAGAAAATAATTTTTTAGGTCATGATAAATTTCTTTTACTCTTTCTTCCTCTTGCAATTTTTGCAAATAGTATTCATTTTTCATTTTTAATTCACTTATTGCTTGTTCCTCCTCTTTGCTCCGATCTAATATTTCCAAATACCTTTGTACATACAAAACTGTAAAAACAAATGCAATAAAAACTCCTATTGCGCATATCAAAAACCATCCTCTAATCCTAGACTCCTGCACTTTTGGTAAACTCGCATGAAGACTTGCAAGTACAAGTAAAAAAGGTACGCTCAAAATAATAAGTGAATAACTTTCTTTCACTCTTACTTTTCTATTACTTTTTTTTAATATTTTCCCTAAAAGGCACATAATAATAAAATATACTGCATTTGCCATGATTATCACTTCAATGACAAAGTCATCATACACCATGTTTTGAGAATAAACCGGTTCATTAAATAAATTCCATGTCTGTATTACTAACATTTCACTGCAATATGTTGTAACTACCATTATAATTCCATATAAAAATAACTTTATTTTTGAGCACTGATAAACAAACTGCCCAAGCATGACTACTAATAATACAGTAATGGTTAATTTAACCAAAATTGGTGTGGAGAAATAAGAAAGTATTACTAGGACAGTACTAATACTTAATATAAAAAAATTTTTGAAGTTTTTATTTTCTTTACCTTTTTCATTTATCGCTAATAATGTAAAACACCAAATTTGAAATATCGTAATTATTGCATCTCTGAATATCAAATAAAAATCATGACTCATATAAGATTCCCCCAATATTCAGCAATATCTTCCATAAATTCCTTTTTTTTCGTTTTACTGATGGGCAATCGTTCACCTGTACTGAGCTTCACTTCATTTTTTTCAATATTTTCAACATAAAACAAATTCACGATATAAGAGGAATGGTTTCTTGAAAACCCATAAGGTGCAATTTTGCTTTCCATATCCTTCATTTTCCAATAGCATACAATGTTTTGTTCCGCCGTATGAATTAGCAAGTTTCTATTATATGTCTCAATATAGCTAATATTCTTTAACAGAATCCTATAATTTCCATTATCATTATGAAAACAAATATAGGGTTCCTCTTTCTGTAACAATGCTCCTGTCCAACGATCTAACTCCATCTCTATACGTTTTTTACTGATAGGTTTTATAAGATAATTTGCAGCATTAACATCATATCCTTCTAATGCATATTGGACTAAAGAAGTCAGAAAGATAATAATCACATTGGAATCATTTTCCCTTATCTTTTTTGCAGTTTCAATACCATTCATTTTCGGCATTTTTATATCCAAAAAAATAATATCAAATTTTCCAGTATAGTTTTTTATCAATTCACTTCCATCATGGAAAGAAAAGGTTCTTATTTCTTTCTCATTTTTCTTTGCATAATCTTGAATATTTCCCTCTAAATTTCTTAATACATTAGAAGAATCATCACAAATCGCAATCGAAATCATTTTAGAGCCCTCCCTTGTCTTTTAAATAACAGCAATTTTTTATAGAACCAATTATCAACAATATCGCAATCTCGCAGATAGCTGACATTGCATATAACATTTCATCCTGCAATTCCGGTACAAATAAATATATACTTACTATAAGACAATTTATCAAAAGTAATATTCTTCTTACAATATACTTGTATTTTTTAATTTCTTCAAGTTCTAGTTTTTTGTGAATATCTGCTACTGGAGCCAGTACAATAATTACAATATCTGACACAAACACTCCAATCAATAAGAATAAAGCTAGCGTTTCTTTTTCAAAGCAACTAATAATGATATTAATAAAAAAGTAGGATAATAGATAAATCAAATTACAATTCCGATAACAAGATGCGTGAAATCCACCTGCATACACCCTTAAAAACGTATATGCAAGATAATAAATCACAGTTTCTTGGAATTTTCCTAAGGCTATACCCATTCCTAAAATTGCAACCGTTGCAAATGTTTGTGATATAACCAACTCTGCTCCATATTGATAAACATCTACCTCTTCCTTAGTGATTACATTATTTTTCAAAAAACTAACAGCAACTTTTTTCCCCATTTCTGCAATCATTTCTCATTTCCTCTTTTGCTTTTCTTCCTTGTCCAATTTTATCAAATCTTTTCTTATTATCAAGTGCTATTGCCTAAATAACCACTGAAAATGTTTAATTAGACAGAAAAAACAGGGATATGTCAACATATCCCTGCCAATTGCTTACCTATCATTTTATTTGCTATCACTATATTCAACAAAAATACTTTCCCTGTTTCCATCCGGAAAAATATACACAAACCTACTGTTTTCATTTTTGCAAAGGCAAAAAAAGAAGTCCATTGTTTCTATTTCATATTCTGCAATATCTTCAGAATCGTCCATATGAAACACAATTTTTTTAAAACATTCTTCTGATTCTATTTTCAGATTTCTCATCTGATGCTCTATAATTTTGTAAATGTGCTCTTTCTGCAATGGTTCCTCAGTAGTTGAGAAAAAATTGAAAAGTTTATGATCCCGGTTGCTATTTATCACATTCAACAGATATTGTGTATATCCTGGCGGCATAATAGATTCAACTGGTATTTCTATCGTATGATTCTCCATCCCATTAATTTTCTTTAAAAGCAATGCCAATACTTTCGGAGAAATAATAATAAACTCTTCCATGCCAGTAATCTTCAGTCTATATTCCTTCATCTGTAATTACCACCTTTTCTCCTTGCTTCATCGAAATCCGATACACAATATATTGATATAAGCCAATCACTGCACAGAGAGCCAATTCTACAAATACAATCTTTATTTCGGATAAAACAATCCTTCCATCATTCTGCCACAACATAATAGTATACCATAATACCATGACAGAACATCCCACAAGTGTTGGCAGAATATATACACGTCTAATCTGATCAGCTAAAATTTTCTTCAGATACTGATTATTTCCCCCAAGTTTTCTTACATCTATAAAAACCTGCTTATTCTTGACTGCAACTGTCATACTTCTTGTATACCCAATAATTCCTACTGCTGCCAAACAGATTACAGATACATAAATAAACAACATGTAGAATACCCCAAAGGATATAAATCCATTATTGATGTCTAATATTTTAAAGAATGGTGCATATTTCCAATCACAAAATTCCTCCGGGTGTTCTGGATTTGGGAAAATCTGATCACCATACCCATAATAACCATTTTCCTCTAAAGATAATTTTTCCTGATGTTCATCATACGCAGTCATTTTAAGCATATCCCCGGAAGCTCTATTGCAGTACTCCTTGTATAGATCTCTGGCAAAAGCATAAGAAGATTCTAAATCATTCACGTTAAAAAGAATATTTTTTACAATCATATCATCTGGCAGATCTTTTTTCAAAGTTGCATAATCAGTATCACTGATTACATACCTTGCTAAATTATCAAAACCTGTCAGAGCAACCAGCCCATCGTGTTCTGCTGTCCCTGCATATTCCAGTTCTTTTTCTATCCTTGAAAAGCGATTCTGCACATAATCCAAATCACTATATTTGTTATACTGATTTTCATACATACTACTCTTTCTTATCATAAAATAGGTACCGTCTGCCACCTTCAGGTTTTCACCGGTTATCTGGTTAAATGTTGTTTCATCCATAAAGGAATAATATACATATTCTTTTTCATATTTTTCGATGAGATTCCCTTCGTCATCAATATTATCCCTGTTTACTCCACTGCCTAGCAACCTAATAAATTCTACTTCCCAGTAATCTTTGATTTCTACATCATGTTTCTCAGCTAAATTATCTATATCCACTTTATCAATTTCATCTGCTGATAATGGATATGACAAGGAAAAATCCACTGGATTTTTTTCAATGATTTCCCGATCAGACATGTATTTAGTAGGCGAATACAAGCAGGCAAATAAACTACAAATAATCAAAAGAGATACAATCAGCATATTTTTCACTACCGATTTCCCCTGAAATTTCAATAATCCATAAGAAATCAAGTTCCTATAATATTTCTGAGGATTTCGCCCTCTTTTGTGTACCGCAACCGCATACATCAGAATTCGATACAAACCAAACAGAGAAAGCAGATAAAAAAGATTTACCCATGCTCCTAGTGTCTGCTTTGTCAACCTTGAGTATACCTGTATCCCTACCCCTGCTATTAAAATTCCGGAAATAAGGCATATTATACCTATTATCAGATACTTTTTTGTTAACTGATATTTCACAGACTCATTGGTTCGCTGTTCATTTAAGACATCAATAATATTGGTTCTTTTCATAAAAGTAACAGCAAGCACCAGCATTGAAATACCAACTACAAAGCTGAACAATACAGATACCAAAATCCCACCTATAGATATTAAAGACGGATTTCCAATACCAAATGGAAAAAATACTTGAAAAATTTTCAGCGTAATGTATGATATAACAATCCCTGTTATGATACCAATTGAGGAATAAGACACACTAATTTTGACTAATTCACCATATAAAGCCTTTGATAACTGCTTTTTTTCAGCCCCTAGAGCCATGAAAATGCCGATCTCCCGACTACGATATCTCAAAAATAGTCTGGCAGCATAAATAGTGAAAATCGTACAACCTATAATTGCCACTGCAAAAATCATATAGATCATCTTGCGGGAATCTCCCCCGCTAGGCAGCACATTCTGAATTGCAGGATTTAATACCGTTGAAATGAATGACGAAATCAGCATTACGGCAAAAACAATACAAAATTTTAGCTGATAGTAATTCTTTTTATTATATTTTCTCAGTTTTCTCAACACATTACTTAATGTCATATTACTCACCACCATTCAGTTTTCTCAATACTTCCATTAATTCATTAAAAAATACTCTACGATTCCCTTTATTTACTAATTCTGAACAAACAATACCATCCCGCATAAGAATTACTCGATCACAATAACTTGCTGATAAACTATCATGTGTAACCATAAGTGTGGTAGCCTCTAATTTTTTTTTAGCCGTAATAAACGCATCAATAACCGCTTCACTTGATCTGCTGTCCAAATTTCCGGTTGGCTCATCTGCAAGTATCATTAATGGTTCATTAATCAAAGCCCTGGCTACAGCTGTTCTCTGTTTCTGACCGCCGGATATTTCCGCTAGATACTTTTCCCCTATTCTTTCAATGTCAAACATTTTTAATAGCTGAACCGCTTTTTTCTCCATCTGCTTATAATTCTCTTCTTTGATAACCTGTGGGATACATACATTTTCAAAAACTGTCAGACCATCAAGCAACATAAAGTCCTGAAATACAAATCCAATCTTTTCATTCCGTACTTTTGCCATCTCTTTTTCATTTAATTTTCCTAAATCCTTTCCATTCAAAAGGATCTCTCCATTCTCAAAAGGTTTGTATCGTGAAATACAATCTAATAATGTTGTTTTTCCACTTCCGGAAGGTCCCATAACCGCAACAAATTCACCTTTATGGATTGTAAAATTTACACCTCTCAACACCTTATTCTGATTTTTTCCGACTCCATAAGATTTTTCCAAATTTTTAACTTCTAACATACTTCTGATACCTCCTAATTATGAATACGCTTCTGATAAATTCTTGTAGCTTATTTGTTGCACACTTCGATTTTTTACTGCATATATCTGATCACAATACACGCATTCCTCTATGTTGTGCGTTATAAAGATAATAATTTTTTCCTGTTTAATTTTATCTAAAATTTCAAATAGTCGTTTTCGTCTTTCGATGTCAATAGAAGCTGTACTTTCGTCAAAAATGATAATGTCAGATTCTTTCATCAGCGCTCTTAAAACATCCAACCGCTTCTTTTGTCCTCCCGACAAATTACTGGTGTACATGGCTACAACCGTCGTCTTGAGATACTTCAAGCCCACCGGAACCAGAAA
>OGXV01000091.1_pt1 | contig 49302 bp, 43 predicted proteins | sample 1576391 | NCBI WGS metagenome assembly OGXV01 (sample SAMEA3541586, study PRJEB24748) | human gut metagenome | biome: human gut; feature: human-associated habitat; material: faeces | place: China | collected 2012 | reverse complement strand
GGTGGAGACCGGTGAGCGGGTGAGCGAGGATGTGTTTCGCCTGCATATTTTGGCCAATTCCGACACCAAGGCGGACCAGGACTTAAAGCTGCTGGTGCGGGACGATGTGCTGCAGGCGTGCACTTTCTTCTCCGACTGCCAGTCGGTAACGGAAGCCCAACAGGCGGCGGAGAACAACTTGCAGCGCATTATGGAGATCGCTCGGCAGCGGATTCGGCAGGAGGGCTACAATTACCAAGTCACCGCCCGAGTCGTGCGGGAGTATTTCAATACGCGGGTGTATGAGAATGTGACTTTACCCGCCGGGTATTATAATGCCCTTAAGATTGAGATTGGCGCAGGGGCGGGGCATAACTGGTGGTGCGTGCTGTTCCCGGCAGTGTGTCTGTCCGCTTGTACCAAGGAGGATCTGTCCGCTTATCTTGATGAGGACGAGGTGCGCTTGATTGAGAACGGCGACGGTTATGCCGTGCGGTTCAAAGCGATTGAAATTTACCAAAAAATCAAAGAAAATTTGCAATAATACCTTGACATTTTCAGCGGAATATTCTATTATATTAGGGCTATGTGCTGGTATGGCGAAATCGGCAGACGCAAGGGACTTAAAATCCCTCGGTGGCAACACCGTACCGGTTCAAGTCCGGTTACCAGCACCAAGCTGGCCGGTACAGCCCCCGTTTCGGGCTTAATACAATAGAATACGCCGATGTGATGGAATTGGCAGACGTGCTGGACTCAAAATCCAGTGGTAGCGATACCGTGCGGGTTCGACCCCCGCCATCGGCACCAAAGGCTCTTCGCAAAATGCGAGGAGCCTTTTTTTGCCGCTTTCAATTTATCTTTACAGCGCGTCGTCTTTCTGTTACAATAGAACCGTAAACTCTGTATTTATTTTGCTATATGTGAGATAGGGCGTATGAGAAATATGAGAAAAGTGTAATACAGGGGACCGTACCCTGTATTCATTATCAAAAAAGGAGAGTAGCCTTGCAAAATAAAACAAAAGCAAGTGGTTATCTATTGTTAATCGGATCTCTATTTATTGTGCTTCAGGATTGTATTAGCTATCGACTGGGGGCATGTGATCCACATTATTCTTGGGATAGACAGCCGTACTTATTGGTCGGAATACTGTTTCCCATGCTTGTTATATTTTACCTACTATTTACACATAAAGTAAAAAATAACAAAATTCTTGTTGTTGCAGCAATCCTGGAAATAATAGTTGTCGCAGTTCTTTATATTGCTTACCATACCAATAAGCTGTATTATGAGCCATACTGGTACATCCACTCTGAAGCCAGATATTCCTATAAAGTGGCACGTAGTTTGGCGCCAGAAATTCACTTCGATTTTTGGAATTATATTGGAAAAAAATGGAATGCGTAGAATAGAACAGGGGACGGTTCTCTGTATTATCGGGTTCGACCCCCGCCATCGGCACCAAAGGCTCTTCGCAAAATGCGAGGAGCCTTTTTTTGCCGCTTTCAATTTATCTTTACAGCGCGTCGTCTTTCTGTTACAATAGAACCGTAAACTCTGTATTTATTTTGCTATATGTGAGATAGGGCGTATGAGAAATATGAGAAAAGTGTAAAACAGGAAACCGTCCCCTGTTTTAAGGGTTCAATGATACATGTATGCATTTTAGTATAGGATAGGGGATGATTGTTTTGCTAAAAAGAAGTGTAGCGTTATTTCTTGTCTTGCTGTTGATCGTTGGGGTCTTCACAGCCTGTGCAAAAAAAGACAAAGATGATGACGCAAATTTAGTCACGGCCACCGTAAAATATAAAGATATTGCCAAGGATAGTGATTTTGCTTGGCAAAAGCGCAATAATGCCTATTCATCTGACGGAATTCCAAAGGTTGAGTTGGAAAAAGACGGGTATTATATGATCAAGATTGTCTGCACAATAAATAATGGCTCTTCCAGAAATTTGGCTTGTTTGAATTTTGTTCCATACAAAGACAGTCAGATTATGTATGAAGAAGATGCCATAGATATTGACCCACCTGCTTTATACACCATTGATCCACATACTTCAGATTCGGTAGAGGCGTACATATTTGTGAATAAGTCACTGAATACTGAACCCAAAATCAACGAAGCGTTAAAGAATGAGAAAATTCTTTTCCGTGCAGTGCTATATACTGATGATGAATCCCCGCAAGTCGAGGGATTGAATATAAATATACAAGGCAAATATGTGGAACAATAGAACAGGGGACCGTCTCCTGTATTTTGGCCACTCTAACCCCCGAAATGGCAAAAATATGAAGTACGGACTTAGAGCTTATTTTAGCGGCCATAAAAACGCAATAATTTATATTTGCATATTGAAGTAATAGGGGAGGCGATGGTGTGAACAAAGTTGTCCGTGCGCTTATATGCGGTGTAGTAGTGATTGTTTTGTTAGGCGGAGTTGGCATTTTTGCGGATAATGTGCAGTCTGAAGATAAGCCGCTGACAAGTGTAAATTTGTCTGGCTTGGAAGCCTCTTGCGCATATTTAGGTACAAACTATTGGTATATAAATAATGGGTACGAAGTCGACTCTGGATGTAAGCCAGTTTCCTATATGATTTTTGTTGAAAATCATACAAGCTATGACATTGACGATATTACGGCACAGTTTATAACGAAATACCCCAATACGGTCTCAGAGGCCTTTGATTCGTTTGCAGGAGGCTCTTACAGCTTATTACCTGGTGGTGGCGGTAATTCAGAAATTGTGACTTTGCAGGTGCCTCAAGATCTAACAGACGATGAAATCTACAAGGCATTAGCGGATAACAAATTGCAAATTAAAGTTCGAATTGATAAATACGAGCAGACTCAATCTGTAAAATGGCGCAGAGCTACAAAGCAGGAAATTAAAGATTATGCTATGCCAAATGAAGATGAAGAGTAGAACAGGGACGGTTCCTTGTTTTGCAAAAGAAAAGAGCAGGCCGTGAGACCTGCTCTTCCCTTGCATCGATCGATGCAAGGGTGTTTGAATGCGGCGCGCGAAAGAGAGAGAATAAATGAATGAGATAAAACGCGCCGGATACACTGCCCTTTCTTTTTTCATTTCTTTTTTCGGTGTCGAATAACCATCCAGCCAATCGGTATGTGTATATAATACACTATGTGAAGCAAACTGTCAAGGATAAATGTGAAGTTTCTTGGAATGATTTCAATATTATTTTTCAGAACGAACATAAAGCATAGGGACAATACAAAAGATAGGAGTTTACAAATGCTTGGACTGAAACGCGGGGCGGTGGCGCTGTGCCCCCACGAAAAGGCATGGGAGACGGAGGCGCAGGCGACCATGGCACGGCTGCGCCAAATTCTTGGGCCGGTTGCGGTGGAGATGGCTCATGTAGGCAGCACGGCCATTCCCACGATACAGGCAAAGCCGATCATTGATATTGCCGTTGCGGTGGATGATTTTGACGCGCTCTTGGCCTATGAAAAACAGCTGCGTGCCGCCGGGTTCTATTACCGTCCTAATGCACAGGCGGGTGTGCGGGGGCAGCTGTTGTTTGCCAGCGGTAGTTATTATGACGGTTCCGGAGACTTGCAAACCCACTTTATCCATGTTGTGCGCACCGGCAGCGTGGACTGGCAGAATTACATTCTGTTTCGGGATTATCTGTGCGCCCACCCGGATGCAGTCGGGGAATATGAGCGCCTAAAGTTGGCGCTGGCGGCCAAGCTGCCTACGGACAGCGGCAGAGAGGACTATGTGCAGGGCAAGCAATCCTTTATCCGGTCTGTTTTGCGCCGTGCTTTATCCGATATGCTCCTTGGCAAAATGGTGGATATTCTGATCGATCGACCCCTTGGCAGTCATCACCCAAAGCACACGGATATGATCTACCCCCTTAATTATGGCTATGTGCCGCATATTTTCAGTGCAGATGGGGAAGAAGTGGATGTGTATTTGCTGGGCGTAAGCCAGCCGGTGGAGAAATACAAAGGGCGCGTGATCGCGGTCATTCATCGGCTGGATGATGTGGAGGACAAATGGATTGCTGCGCCAACCGGTGTCACTTTTACACCGGACGAGATCGAAAAGGCAGTAAATTTCCAAGAGCAGTATTTTCAGCACGAAATTGAAATGCTTGATCCGAATGGGGATAAATAAAATCACGACCCGATACAGAGATCTGTACCGGGTCGGTTTGCATTTATAGGGGGTTACGCCAGGGCGGCACCCAGGTCGCGGCAGGCAGCAAGGGCGGTATCGTCAGGTGCTTCATTTGCAATGACGCTGTTGCTCACCAGGTGGGCATCCAGGTCTTTGCACTGGTCCTCCCAGGTCTGCATCCATTCGCCGTCGCCCCAGCCGTAGGAACCAAAAAGGGCGATGTCCTTACCGTTCAGTTCCGGCGCGCATTGCAGAAACAGCGGCTCAAATTCAAAGTCCTCCAGCTGCTCTGCGCCCATGGCCGGGCAGCCAAAAGCAATGGCGTCATAGTCCTTGACCTGAGCAGGGGAGAAGTCAGAGGGGGTGAACAGGTTTGCCTGCGCACCGGCAGCGCCTGCGCCCTCTGCCACAGCCTCTGCCATCTGAGCCGTATTGCCTGTGCCGCTCCAATAAACGATTGCGATTTTTTTCATAATAAATTCCTTTCTGTATCTAAAAAAATATTAAGCACTTTTTACTGTAAGCTGTTCCACATTCCGCTGCCCGCCAAAGAACAAACGGCGATATACGCGGGTGCATTTGCTGAATTTTCGAAAAGCACCGGCGGCAGCCTCCGGGTTGGTATAAACTTTCCAAACCCCGCTGCAAAGGCAGTTTTGGCCGTGGTTCTCAATAAAGCCGATCACATCGCCCAGGGGATAGCCTAAAAACAGGCCGATCTCGTGGGGAAAGTCGCTGCTGACTGCCAGCTTGCGCCTTAACACATCAAGACAGGCGGCCGGAGCCGTGCCGGTATAGCCGCAGTGGGCGAGAAATGCAGCCACCTCCGGCTGTTGCAGGTCGCGGGCCAGCCGGTCCGGACGGTACACATATACCAGCGCCCGATTGCCGCTTTCCCGCAAAAGCAGCAGTTCAACCCCCTTTGGCGCCAGCAGCGCCTGCCAGCGGGAAACAGCCATTTGCAATGCTGTTGGGTTCTCCGCCGTGCAGTTGAACAGATCGGCGAGCGTCATCGACTGAACCTTCTCGAAAATCTGAACAGATTGGCGGTTTTTAGTGACGCCAAAGTGGGCGCGCAGTGGTTAATGAGGTATTGCTCCAGCATAAATGCTCCTTTGTAGTTAGTAAGCACTAACTGCTTTTTCAAATCTTAGCCGACGGTATTGCCCGTCGGCTATAAGTATTTACGATAAATAGGGGATTATTCCACGCCTTTCAGCGATGTGACCATATCCAGCTTTTTGATATAGCGGGTAAACAGCAGACTCACCAGGGTGGAGACCACCAGTGTAATGACGGCACAGATGATAAATGAAACGGGGGTGAGTTTCACCATCATATCAAAGCTGTCGCCGGAGGTGGAGATCATGATATACACCAAATAAAGCCCCAGCGGTGTACCCAGTAGAATGCCAAAAATGGCAAACACTATGTTTTGTAGCAGGTTGAAGCGAAGTATGCGCTCGGTGCTAAATCCAATCACCTTTAGTGTAGCGTTTTCCCGCTCCTGCTCGGTAAAGTTAATTTGACCTAAATTGTACAGCACGACAACCGCTAGAATGACGGCAAAGAGGATCAGAACCGCGACCATCATGTTCATACTCTCCATATAGTGGGACCAAAAGTTGTGCATATCCGCCGCTGTGAGCACCTTGGTCACATGGCTGTTGTCCAATGTGGTCAGGCTTTGCTGCGTGTCCACATAACCGGGCGTAAATTCATAGCCCAGCTTTTCCAATGTGGTGCGGGTCATGGTAAGCCCTTGGGTCATGGGATTGCGGCAGATGAGGGTAACGGTGGAGGTGGCCCATTTGTCCGAGGTGTAAATGTGCCAGCGGAAGGTGTCGCCCTCTTTCAGCCCCAACGACTTGGCAGTTGGCTGGGTCAGTGCCATCATATTGTCGTCCGGGGTGATCTGCTTGCGGGAGGTATCGGTCACAAAGTTGCAGCCGGTGCCGTCGATAACGGTGGCGTTGGCGGTCTTTTTGATGCCGTTGGCCTCAATTTCTATAGCTGAGGTCATTACCAGCTCGCCGTCCACCTGATTCGCAATGATTTTGGCTTGGTCGTTGCTGGTCTCCGGCGCCAAGGTCAGGCGGGTTTGGGCGGTTTGTAGCTGATTGTATTGCCAATTTTCCATATCGCTCATACAGTCATACATGGAGAATGCGGCGATCAGCAGCGCCATACACCCTACGGTGCCCACAATGCCCATTACTGTGCGGACTTTGCCGCGGGTGAATGTTCGCCAGCTCCAACGGAAGCTGAACTTCATTTTGCCCCATCCTTTGGAGCGTTCCGGCTTGGTGAGTTTAAAGTTCCGCGGCGCTTTTGGCCGTAGCGTCTGGGCAGGGGACTCACCCAGCATACCGATTACGGTAAACAGCGCTGCCAGGGTGCAGGCTGCCACCGTGCCGACAGTGACTAATGCAAAACTGATGTCAAATCCGGCTTTCCACTCCGGCAGGGAATAATAGCTGCTCATACTGCTGTAAAACAGAAACGGTAGGGTCACCGGCCCGATGATACAGCCCAGCACGGCACCGATCAATGAGGGCCAAAAGCCGTAATTCACATAGTGTCGGGTGATCTGTGCTTTGGTAAAGCCCAGGGCTTTCAGTGTGCCGATCTGGGTACGCTGCACATGGATCATACGGTTCATACAGGTAACGATGGCCAGTACGGCGATCAGCAGAAATACGATGGGAAAGACGGCGCCGATGGTCTTGTGCTGCTCCATCTCTGCGTCCATCATGGCAATGCCGGCGGTTTCTGCCCGGGTGGTGTACACCGCGTAGTTGCCGTCCAGCGCCTTGTTGATCTGGTCGCTGATGTCTGCGGCCATACTGTCCTTTTCCGTAGTGAGCACGATTTGTGTATAGGGCACCATATCGGCGAATTCCGCCGGGTCCGCTTTCTTTAGCATATCCACGATCTGCTTTTTGCTAAAGCGGCTGATCAGCTTGGCATTCTTGGCGATCTCTGCATTTTCTTTGCTGAATTCCTCGATCAGTTCAGACACAGATTTTTTGCTGCTCTCAATATAGTGCACAATGTAGTCCTGCATGGGCAGGGCGGTATAGGCACAGTAGGCAAATCCAATGTTGTTATAATCCGGCCAAAGGTCGTTTTCATTGGCGTAATACTGGTATTCGCTGCTGTACACCAGTCCCGCCACTTGCAGAGTAAAGGGCACATTCTCAAATAGAAAAGTGTAGCTGTCGCCTACCTTTAAGTTTCGTGCCTCGGCAAAGCGAGCGTCTACCCATACTTTATCCTTAGCGGACAGATCCACTGGACTGCCCGCTACCACCTTAGGCATACAGATGGTGTTCTCTTTCAGCCCATACAGGTAAACAGTAGGATCGTGGCTGTCCTGGCCCTTTACTTCCAGGTAACAGCGCTTTTCAGCGCCGGTGACACTGGGAATGGCCTCAACCTTCCTCACATCGCTGTCAGAGAAGTCCTCGCCCCAAACCCAGCCGTTGGCCAGGTTGGTCTCTTGATAATATCCCTTGCGGTAGTGATTAACGCCGGCCCATTCGCCGCCAACGCCGGTAAATATATACACGCCGAGGAACGCCATCAGCAGGATAGACAGGAATTGCCATTTGTTGGCTTTCATATCCTGCAACATTTTTTGCCGGAGCATTACCAAGCCACCTCGCTAACTGCCTTCGGTTGGGCGTTGACGGTAATATCACGGATCTTACCGTTTTTCAGGCGAATGACCTTGTCCGCAGCCTCGGCCAGCGCGGCGTTATGGGTAACGATGATCACCGTCTTTTCCTGCTGGCGGCTGAGATTTTGCAGCAGCGTCAGGATCTGTACGCCGGTCTCACTGTCCAGTGCGCCGGTTGGTTCGTCGCAAAGGAGCATTTTCGGGTTTTTGCTGACGGCTCTGGCAATAGACACACGCTGCTGCTCACCGCCGCTGAGCTGGGACGGGAACTGGTATTTGTGGTCCAGCAAACCCACCTGTTCCAGTGCCTGGACAGCCGGGGTGGCGCCTGGGCAAATATCTCGCACAAGCTCCACATTCTCCAGTGCCGTCAGGGTGGGGATCAGGTTGTAAAACTGGAACACAAAGCCCACATCCGTGGCTCTGTATTTGGTAAGTGTTCCGGCGTTCATATCCGTTATCACCTTGCCGTCCACCAAAATGGCGCCTTTGGTGGCGCTTTCCATACCGCCCAGCAGGTTCAGCAGGGTGGATTTGCCTGCGCCGCTGGGTCCCAGGATCACAATGAACTCGCCCTTTTCGATGGAAAAGCTCACATTGTCCAACGCATTCAGAATATGTACGCCGGTGAAATACTGTTTGGTCACATTTTGAAATTCAATCAGTGCCATTGTTTTTCCTCCTTAGCGAGTTAGTGAGTGCTAACTGCTCACTTGAAAAAAAGTAGCGGAAACAGTTAGTAACCGCTAACCGATTAGATTTTACCATAGGCTTTATCCGCTGTCAATAGAAAGAGGATAAAAACAAAAAGATTCAATGAAAGAAAATCGCCGTGTAGCAAATGAATCATGGATGAAAGGCTCACGGCAACACACAGCTGCCATTCTTTTACTTTAGAAAATGGCTAAGCGAGAGGAAGAGAGGGGGTCAACGTTAGAATCTCAGGGAGAAAACAAAAGACTTTTGGCTGATTTCCCTTGCATCTTGGTGTAAAATATGGTATAAAATAAATACGCACTTAGGAAAAGGGCATTGAAAAAGAAAAAAGTTTTTCAAAATCCCTTGACAGTTCGCCCCTGTTTGGCTATAATAATGACCGTTGCATCTGCGGGTGTAGTTCAATGGTAGAATCCCAGCCTTCCAAGCTGGTCGTGTGGGTTCGATTCCCATCACCCGCTCCAATGCGCTGATAGCTCAGCTGGATAGAGCAACTGCCTTCTAAGCAGTAGGTCGGGGGTTCGAGTCCCTCTCAGCGCGCCATTGTTTGGGGTAACAGCACGAAAGTGCTTTTACATATATGGTGGGATTAGTTCAGTTGGTTAGAGCGCCAGTTTGTGGCACTGGAGGTCATCGGTTCGAATCCGATATCCCACCCCACTTTTTATATTTATCCCTACATTGGGGTGTAGCCAAGCGGTAAGGCAACGGACTTTGACTCCGTCATGCGTGGGTTCGAATCCCGCCTCCCCAGCCAACACCCTGATATCAGGGTGCTATACGGTTCATTAGCTCAGATGGCAGAGCACTTGACTTTTAATCAAGGTGTCCGGGGTTCGATTCCCCGATGAGCCACCAAAAAAGAGAAGCATTTGTTGCTTCTCTTTTTTATTTTTATATCAATTATCATAGCTATATTGTTACAAATTAAACATAAATACCTAAAAACCTATTGACAAAGTAGGAAATGGTGTTATAATAAGCATATAACAATTCATAATTAAAGTAAGGTGATTATTTTGAAACAACTTTTATGCTTTGGCGACTCAAACACTTGGGGTTTGATTCCAAAGACTAATGAAAGATACCCTTGGGGCGTCAGATGGACGAGTATTTTGCAGGAAAAGCTTCAAAATGTTCGTATTTTAGAAGAAGGTCTTTGCGGCAGAACAACCATATTTGACGATGCTTACAGAAAAAATCGCAACGGTCTCGAATCTCTGCCTGAAATATTAGAGTCGAATTATCCTATTGATGCGGCGATTATTATGCTTGGTACGAATGATTGTAAATCTTACTATAATTCAAATCCGTTTAAAATCGCCAAGGGTCTCGGTTTGTGTGTTGATGAATTTTCAAAATATATTTCACCTGAGAAAATTCTTGTTGTTTCTCCGATTTTTCTTGGAGATAATGTTTGGAAAGAGGAATATGACCCTGAGTTTGATACTAATTCTGTAAAAACTGCTAAAGCGCTTTATAATGAATATAAAAGAATTGCGTATGAAAAGAACACTAATATAATAAGCGCTGCCGATTATGTTCAACCAAGCGAAACCGACCAAGAGCACTTAACCGCTCAGGGACATGAAATTCTTGCAAATGCAATATTCAATGCAGTTGTAAGCGCAAGTATTGTGTGATTTAGGATGACGAGATGAACGCAAATATTACGAGAGATGAAGCATTAAAGCTTTTGAAGGCGGCAGGCTGTTCACGTGATGTTATTAAATGCTGCTCAGAACTTCTTGGTTGGGATTTGAATAAGTTTTTTGTTGAAACCATACCTTGCTATGCATTCATGTGAAAATGATGTAAAAAGCGAACTTGAGGCACTTCATTTAAAAGTTTAATAACAATAAATAAAGCCATTCAGTCTTTTTTAGATTGAATGGCTTATTTTATTTGAATTATTCTACAGTTTGATTTTTATGTAATCCTTTTATTTATCCCCAAACTTCTTCGGCGATTTCTTTAACAAGCTTTAATTTTGCCCATTGCTCCTCCTCGGTAAGCTTGTTGCCGATTTCGCAGGAGGCAAAGCCGCATTGCGGGCTTAAGCAAAGTCTGTCAAGAGAAATATATTTAGCAGCTTCATATATCCTTTTAATAACCTCGTTCTTGTCCTCAAGCTTGGGTGACTTGGTTGTTATTAAGCCTAAAACTACCTTTTTGTCAGCAGATACCTTTGCAAGCGGCTCGAATGAGCCTGAACGTTCGTCGTCATATTCAAGAAGAAGTGCATCAACATTTTCTCTTGCAAATACATAGTCTGCCACAGGGTCGTAAGCGCCGCTTGAAAAATATGTTGAATGATAATTGCCTCGGCAAATATGAGAGGTGATTACTAAATCGTCAGGCTTATTTTCAAGCGCAAGGTTGTTTACGTTTAAAAGCTGTTCTTTAAATTCGTTGATGTCAATTCCGAAAACGTCTTGATTTGCGCTGTCGCCGATTGCTGAACCCCAAGAGCAGTCGTCAAGCTGAAGATTGCGGCAACCTGCATCGTAAAATTGTTTTATAACGTTCTGATAAGCCTTGCCTATATCTTCAATCAGTTCTTCATTCGTTTCGTAAAACCTACGTGTTTTTTCAATGCTGCCGGGCACAATAAACTGCAAATAAGTTTGCGCCGGTGCAGGAATTGTATATTTTGCAACGGTGTTTTCATCCTCAAATTGCTTTAAGAATTTGAAATACTCAACGAATGGGTGAGCCTTAGCTTTGAATTTGCCGATTAAATAAGTATCGTCAAGTACGGCAAGTTCATCATTAAACGGTACTCCGCCTCCTGTTGCCTTGTGCTCTACTCCTTCAAAGCCCCACATAAAATCAAGATGCCAGAAAGTTCTCCCGAACTCGCCGTCAGTAATTGCGTGGAAGCCGAGTTCTTTTTGTTTTGCTACTAATTTCGTAATTTCCTCGTTTACGATTTTGTCATATTCATCTTTTGTAATATCGTTATTTTGATATTTTGTTTTAGCGTCCTTTAACGCCTGCGGTCTAAGAAAACTTCCTACAAAATCATATCTAAACGGTGTTTTTAATGTACTCATAATTTAAAAATCCTTTCGTTTGTTGATGAGTACAGTTTAGCACATTAATATTGTTTTGAAAAATACTTTAAAATTATCAATGACTATAGGATTAAACTATGGTTGTGTGCTTTTTAATAGCATCAATATAAGAAATTGCGTATCGTGAAAGAATAATGTTTTTCTTTTTTATAAGACCGATTCTCATAGTGCAGTCCATATCAAGCCTTTTTGAAATAATATCTTCTCCGTTTAGCTCCTTGTCAATAACGCCGGAACTTACGGTAAAGCCGTTAAGACCGATAGCAAGGTTAAAAAGAGTTGCTCTGTCCCTAACCTGAATATTTTTCGGCATATCAAGCACGTTTAAAAATTCTTCGCTGAAATAAAAAGAATTGCGTTTTCCTTGCTCATAAACCAAATAAGGATAAGGCTTTAATTCTTCAAGAGTGATAATTTCGTTATTTGCAAGCGGGTGATTTTTGCTTATAAATACGTGAGGGGAGGCTTTGAATATTTCTTCAAAAACCAAATCGTTCTTTTTAAAAAGCTTGGTCAGTACATCCTCGTTGTGTTCAAAAAGATAAAGAATACCAAGCTCACTTCTTCCGTTTGCAACGTCGTCAATTATTTCTCCCGTCTGTGTTTCACGAAGAATAAAACTGTATATGTTTGCATCGTATTTATTAACAACATCTACAAATGCGTTTACGGCAAATGAATAATGTTGACATGAAACAGAAAATTTAGGCATTCTGCTTTTGTCATTGCAAAATCTATCCTTCATTATGTCTGCCTGTTCAAGTAAATTGCGTGCAAATGAAAGAAGTTCTTCGCCCTCTCTTGTTACGCTGACACCTTTGTTTGAACGAACAAAGGCAGTCACTCCCATTTCCTTTTCAAGATTGTGTATAGCCGCACTCAGACTTGGCTGTGATATAAAAAGTTTTTCTGCGGCCTCTGTAATGTTTTTACATTCAGCAACGGTTACTAAATATTTAAGCTGTTGCAGTGTCATAACGCACCTCTTTTTGTTTTAATGATTTAATTATATATTTTGCTTCTTAAAATTTCAAGCATAGTTATTTATTAATATAATTGACAATATTTGCAAGATATGATATTATAGCAATGGGTTAGGGGAAACTAACCTTGTTTTTTAGTTTAAAAGTTAGAGGCAACTAACTTATTGAGATAAAGGAGAAAAAATGAGTTTTGTAGAAATTAAAGGAATTAAAAAGCATTTCGGCGAGGGTGACAGCAGGGTAGAAGTGCTTAAAGGAATCGATTTGTCTATTGAAAAGGGAGAAATGTGTGTTTTGCTTGGACCGAGCGGCTCGGGCAAATCGACGCTTCTTAATATCATCGGCGCAATCGAATCTGCCGACGAGGGCTATATCGCAATCAATAATGAAAAAACACGTTTAATGACTGAAAAGAAACTTACTCTTTACAGAAGAAAGCATATAGGTTATGTTTTTCAAATGTATAATCTTATTCCTAATTTAACGGTACGAGAAAACATTGAGGTGGGTGCTTATTTAAGCGATAATCCTCTTGATATTGATGAGCTTATGAATACGCTTGGAATTAGCGACCAAGCAGATAAGCTTCCTTCTCAGCTTTCCGGCGGTCAGCAGCAGAGGACTTCAATAGGAAGGGCTGTAGTTAAAAATCCCGATATTCTTCTTTGCGACGAGCCTACGGGTGCTCTTGATTATAAAACCTCTAAGCAAATTTTAAAGCTTTTGGAGGACGTTAATAAAAAGTACGGCAATACCGTCATTATGGTTACTCACAATGACGCAATTAAAAATATGGCTGACAGAGTGTTCACCCTGCGTGACGGCGAAATTCGTAAGAATTACGTAAATGAAAATAAGATTTCTGCCGCTGACCTTGAATGGTAAGGAGGGTGGAATATGCTTAATCCTTTACACAAAAGATTTAAACGTGATTTAAAATCGGATTTTGGCAAATATGTTGCAATTTTTCTTTTTCTTGTGTTTTTTATAGGTGCTGTTTCAGGATTTTTGTTGCCGATAATTCTGTTATGGCGATGAGTGATGAAAGCTTTGAAAAATATAATATTGAAGACGGTCATCTTTCTTTTAACATTAAGCCGAGTGATAAGATATTAAAACAAATAGAAAATGATAATGATTTAAAGCTTTACGAACTTAATTATAAAGAAGAAAGTATTATTAACGGCTCAAAAAATCTTCGTATTTATAAGGTGCGAGATAAGGTTAATAAGCAATGCCTTATGAGCGGTGAGCTACCGAAGAGTAAGGATGAAATAGCTCTTGACCGTATGTTTGCCGAAAATAATAAAATTAAAATCGGCGATAAAATTAAGATAAAGAATAAAAATTATAAAGTTAGCGGTTTGGTAGCTCTCTCTGATTACAGCGCATTGTTTGAAAAAAATTCGGATATGATGTTTGACGCTGTCGGATTTGGCGTTGCCGTTATGAACGATGAAGGCTACAGTACCCTGTCAAATGCACACGAAACCGTTAATTATGCGGGGATTTATAACAATAAGCCGGCTGACGAAACAGCGGAAAATGCAAGAAGCGAAAAATTAACCGATTCTCTTGAAAACATTTTGAAAGAGTATGATGAACCGCTTGTTCAGTCGCAGGTGGACGATTTGTACGACAGCGCAAGAGTTTATGTTAAAAGTTTAAAAAACGAATTTACCGATGCAGAAAATGCGCTCAAATCAAAATATTTTGACGCAATAAGAAATGCAGGTTTAAGTGATGATAAAAAACTTGCAAATAAACTAGGTATAACTCAAAAACAATATAATAATCTTAAAAATGCGCTTGAGGATGCTGATAAAAACGAGGACGATTGGGATTTAGATAATATTGATAAAGCCCCTAAAATCAGTCTTGATGATTATAAGTCAAATGATAATTTAAACGATTTTGACGATATGTTTGATACCGTTTATAAAATTGTTGATGCAGTAAGCGACGCAAAGCTTTATAATTGTACCAAAATTTACAGCGATTTAGGAGACCTTAAAAAAATTGTAAATAATTTCAAGTTTGATGACAGCAAAATTATTACAATTAAGGATTACAGTGCAAAATATACAAATAAATCAATAAGCTATTCTATTGAGGACTCAAGTTCTGATAAGGCAACAATGCAGCTTATGACATATATTATTATGATTGTCATTGCATTTTTGTTTGCAGTCACAACATCTAACACAATAACTAAAGAGGCCAACGTTATCGGAACGCTTAGGGCAATGGGTTATTCCAAAGGAGAACTTATAAGGCATTATCTGTTTATGCCAATGGTGGTGACGGTAATGGGTGCACTGATAGGTAACGTGTTCGGTTATACCGTGTTTCAAAAGGCATTCGTCAGCGTTTATTATTCCAACTATTCGCTTCCGACTTATAAAACGCTTTGGAATATGGATGCATTTTTAGAAACAACCATTGCTCCGTTTATAATAATGCTTGCGGTTAATTCTTTTGTTCTTGCTAAAAAGCTTAAAATCAGTCCGCTGAATTTTATAAGAGGTGAGCTTAAACAAAGAGGACAGAAAAGGGTTATTAAACTTCCAAAGAAAATGAGATTTTTCTCCAAGTTTAGATTGCGTGTTCTTTTCCAAAATGTTCCGTCTTATTTAACAATGTTTTTAGGTATATTTCTTGCGGGAACACTCGTTGTTATCGGCTCTATGTACGCACCTCTTCTTGAGGATTATTCAAATATGGTTAAGGAAAGTATGATTTCAAAATACCAATATGTAATGATTAATCAAGAGAAAACCGACAACAAAAATGCTGAAAAATTCTGTCTTACAACTCTTGAAACAACTGATAAAAAATTTATTGCAGACGACGTTTCAATCTATGGCATTTCAAACGACAGTAAATATATCGATACCTCAATTCCTACAGGCGAGGTTGTTGTTTCGAGTGCTATGATGAATAAATTCAGTTTAAAGGTCGGCGATGAGGTTACGCTTAAGAAAAAATATACCGATAAGACGTATTCCTTTAAGATTGCCGGTGATTATAAATATGACGCCGCAATAACGGTATTTATGAACAGGGGAGATTATCTACAAATGTTTAATGAAGATACCGACTATTTCACGGGTTATTTCAGCAATGAAAAATTGAATGATTTGAGTGATGACGATGTTGCGGCAGTCGTAACAGAAAAGGATTTTAACAAGGTTGTTACTCAAATGCAGGTTTCTATGCTTGAATTTGTAAAGGTATTCAAAATGCTTGGAATTGTTATTTTTCTGCTGATTATGTATATTCTTACAAAGCAGATTATAGAAAGAAACAGCAAATCAATTTCTATGACAAAGATACTCGGCTTCTCTGATATAGAAATAGGCAGGCTTTATATTATTATGACGTCGATTGTTGTTGTGCTGTCGCTTTTGATAAGTATTCCGCTTATATCTGTTGTGCTTCGTTGGTGCTTTAAATCATATCTTTATACCCAAATGACCGGCTATGTACCTTATATAATTTCAAATAGCTGTTATGTATCAATGTTTGTTTTGGGCGTTGTAAGCTATGCACTTGTTGCAATTGCAATGCTTTTAAAGATAAGAAAAACTTCCCTCGGCGAAGCGCTTAAAAATCAATCGTTATAAAATACAAAAACCGCAAAAATAATAACAGCCACTCTCGTTAATAATGTGAGAGTGGCTGTTATTATTTCAAATTTAAAACTTTCAAAATTTCATCTAAATTATTTGCAAAATATATTCCTTCTTGGCGTTCTTTTGTGGAAAGTCCCATTTTAATCATATTATTAAGCAAATTTTTAAGACTGTCGTAATATCCGTTTAAATTATATAATATGCAAGGAGCGTTAAGCTGTTTTAGAGATACTTTTGACATAACCTCGCTTATTTCCTCCAATGTTCCCGTGCCTCCGGGAAATGCGATAAAAGCATCGCCGAGTTCTATCATTTTCGCCTTTCTTTCGCTCATATCATCAGTTATGATTAACTGTGTTAAGCCATCATATTGAAGTTCTTTATCAATAAAAAACTGAGGCTCAACACCTATTGCCTTTCCGCCGGAGCTCAATGTGCTTTCGGCAATTAATCCCATCAGTCCTGATTTTGAGCCGCCGTAAATAAGCGTGTTGCCGTTTTTTCCTATAAATGTACCAAGTTCTCTTACTGCTTTTTCAAGGTTTTCGTCATTGCCCTTTAATGCTCCGAGATATACTGTAATATTCATATTTACTCCTCTTTTTATACAAAAATCCCTCACTTGTTTTTAAACAGAGTGGGGGATTGGTTTCGTTTTAGTCCTTTTGCAAAAGCATACGGTCATTGTCAAATTCTTTCATTTCTCGCTCACGGTAAAGCTTTAAAAGGTCTGACACGTTCATTTCTTTTCTTGTAACACTGTCAAGGTCAATAATTATTTCTCCCGAATCCATCATTATTGTCCTTGTACCGGTAACAAGCGCCTGTGACATATTATGAGTAATCATCATAGTGGTAATATTGTTTTCCCTAACAATATCGTTTGTGATTTTCATAACTTTGTCCGCCGTTACAGGGTCAAGAGCTGCCGTGTGCTCATCAAGAAGCAAAAGCTTAGGCGTAACAATTGTGCACATTAAAAGAGTGACAACCTGCCTTTGACCGCCTGATAAAAGACCGATTTTAGTTTTCATTCTATCCTCAAGTCCCATATCAAATCTTGCAAGATGTTCTCTGAAATATTCTCTTTTCTTTTTGCCGATTGCCTGCGAAAAGAAACTTGAGCCTGCACGGGAATACGCAAGTGCAAGGTTTTCCTCAATCGTCATATTAGGAGCAGTACCTTTCATAGGGTCTTGGAAAACCCTTCCGACGAGCCTTGCTCTTTTGTGTTCAGGCATAAAGGAAATATCCTTGCCGTCAAGTATAATTCTGCCTTTGTCCTGCTCAAATGTTCCGCATATCATATTGAAAAGTGTTGATTTGCCTGCTCCGTTTGAGCCGACTATAGTTACAAATTCGCCGTCATTAAGCGTTAGATTAATGTTGTTTAATGCTTTGTGCTCATTGACAGTATCTTTTGCAAAGGTTTTGGAGACATTTTTAATTTCTAGCATTTTTTCTTGCCTCCTTCTTTGCTTTTGCATTTTCGATTTTGTGCTTAATTTCAGGAACAATGAGTGTTGCAGCCACAATGATTGCGCAAGTAAGCTTCATAAGGTTTTCGCTGTTTTTGCCAAAGAGAGAAACGTCAATAACAAATGCAACTATAATCTTATAAATAACCGAGCCTACTACCGCACTTGTTAAACCCAGTGCAACATTCCTTTTGCCGAATATTGCCTCACCGATTATTACTGCCGCAAGACCGTAAATAAGCGTGCCGTTTGAAAAACTTTGGTCGCTTAAGCCGAGATAGTGGGAAATAAGCGCACCTGAAAGGGCAATAAGTCCGTTTGCAAGCGCTAAACCGAAAATAAGAGAAAAATCAACATTAATCGATGATGCTCTTACCATATCGGGGTTGTCACCGGTTGCTCTTATGCAAAGACCGAGATGAGTTCTGAAAAATACAATAAGCAGTATAAGTACTAAGATGCAAATAACCGCACCGATAACAAGACCTGCTATCTTTTTATCTGCACCGCTTATGCCTACCGCCTTGTAAAATCTTGTGAATGCGGAATTATCGTTAAAGTTAAGGTTAGACGAACCTCTTACCATTAAATTTATTGAATAAAGCCCGCTCATTGTAATAATACCTGCCAAAACAGGGTGAACCTTAAGCTTAGTTTGCAAAAGACCTGTTACTATTCCTGCAAGCACACCTGCCGCAAAAGCCGCAATAAAGCTTGTAACGCTCAATCCCTTGCTTGCAACAATAGCCGCAACTGCCGAGCCGAAGCCGAATGAACCCTCTGTTGTAAGGTCCGGTATGTCAAGTATTCTAAGTGAAATGTATATACCGAGGGCAAGAAGTCCGTAAAGAAATCCCTCCTCGATTGCCGTAATATAAACCTGCATAATTTGTCCTTAATAGTTTGTATTTTAGTTAATTATTTATTTACTACCTGAATTTCGTAGCCGATAGTGTTCTTATCCGGAGTTTTTACGCCAAGCATATTTGCCGTACCTGAGTTGAATGTGCAATAGTCAATTCCTACAACCTCAGCCGGAATTTCCTCAATTTTTGTACCCTTCATATACTCAATGCATTTGTCTGCGGTTTTAGCGCCGATGCCCTTATCGTCAATAGCAAGAGTAGCAAGGCAACCGCTGTTTACTGTTGTTGCAGATGAGCAGTAGGTAGGAATTTTTGCTTCGTTGCAAACCTGAGCAAGTGCACTTACACCGTCTTGAACAATTGCATCGTTAGGTACGAAGATAACGTCACAGCCTTTTTTAATAAGTGTTTCTGTTGAAGATTTAACGTCTGCCGATGTTTCAACAGTTGCACTTTCGTATTTAACACCTTTTTTGTCAAGATATTTTTGCGCTGATTCAACAGTATTTACAGCGTTAATTTGTGATGTTGAATAAATAAAGCCCCACTTTTTAACGTCAGGAGTGATTTTGTATCCCATATCAATAATGTCCGATACAGGGATTGCATTTGATGTGCCTGTTGCATTTTTGTCAGGTGTGTTCATATCTGTAATAACCTGAGCCTCAACAGGGGCAGATACTGCGCAGAAGAAGCAAGGGGTGTCAGATGCTAAATTAACAAGAGTTTGCGTACATGCAGTGCCGATTGTAAAGATTGCGTCATAACTTCCGTCGTCCATAGCGTTGATAATTGTTGTAAGAGTTGTTGAATCGCCTTGCGCATCCTTATAGTCAAACTCAGCGTTTTCATAACCGTTTTTCTTCATTTCCTCAATGATTCCGTCCTTCATATCAACGAAAGCGCCGTTAGCACCTGTTTGTACCACAATGCCGAACTTAGCCTTTTTTGAATCGTTTACCTTGTCGTGCTCGCCGCCCGATTTTGAACAGCCTGCAAAGCAAGCGACTGCAATTACAACTGCAAATAAAACAGCTGCAATTTTTTTAATTGTTTTTTTCATAAGAATACCTCTTTCTTAATTAATTGGTTTTGCTATATTCTTCAAGCTTTTTAAAAGCTTTATATACCATATCCTCGCTTATTTTATATGGATTGTGGTCAATGTCCTTCATATTGCACACCATAGGCACAAGCTTATCTAAATCATCCTCATTCATCTCAATGTCCGCAAGACAGGTCGGCAAATTGATTGAACGGTTAAATTCAAACATTTTCTTAAACATTTCCTCGTTTTTATCAACAAGTAAAAGAATAAGCACACCGTATCCCACTACCTCGCCGTGCAAATGCCTCTCCTCAATATGAGGGAAGGATGTAAGCGCATAAAATACTGCATGCGCAAGCCCTGTGTTGTAATCAATAATGTGCTCGTTTGTTAAAAGAATTGATGCAATACCCGTTGTTACAACAATTCCTAAAACAACCTGCTCAACCTCAAAACTCGCAGTGCCTGATTTGAAATCATCAAGTGCTTTTTTGCCGTATTTGAGAAGGGGAGTTAAGCACATTTGCGATGTAGTTACACCGAGTGCGTGATAATGAACTAAGTCCTCTCCACGGCTGCTCATCTCTGCTTCAAAATATTTAGCATAAGTATCGCCGATACCTGCCCACATATATTTAGCTGGCGACTTTGCAATGACAGGAGTGTAAATAAAGCAATGTCTTGCCGGAGCGGTAAAGAAAAACGGCTCTTTAAAGCTGCCGTCGGCATTATACATAATTGAAACCGCCGTTGTTCCCGCACAGTTTGATGCGATTGTAGGAAAAGTGAATATTTCCTTATTTGTAATATATGCAAGTGCCTTTGCGGTATCAAGCGCTTTTCCTCCGCCGATACCAAAAATAATATCTGCTTTTTTTACAAGTTCATTTTCTTTAAGCGTATTTACATTTTCGTATGTAGCGTCACCGCCGTACCATAAAAAATCGAGTATTTCAAGGCTTGTGCCGTTACATTCATTAATTATTAAATCCCTAACTTTGCTGATTGCTGTTTTACCGCCTATGCAAATAACCTTTTTGCCGTATGGCTCGCAAATTTCACCGATTTTACTATAAACATTATCGCCGATTGAATAGCTTGGTAATGTAATTGAATAATTTTTCAAAATCGCTACTTCCTATAATATAAAGATAAATAATTATAACACTATATATTCCCTATGTCAATTATTCCAAAAGCTGTCTTGTATTAAATTTCGTATTTTTCTAAAAATAATACGGAATGTGCGGAGGTGACATCTTGAAAAATAAATTGACTTCCTTTTTTATGTGTGCTGTATTGATTTTATGCGTTTTTTTCTCGTACGGCTTTACGATTTGCAGTGTTTGCGTCATTGACGAGCAAGGCAGTGTGCTTAAAAGCTATTATTCCTCAAGCGATATTACAACAGCTCTTTCAAGAGCGCTTGATTATACTAAAAAATACGCTTCAAAATATAATCCTTTGACCGTCAAGCTTTCACGTGGTAATTATAATGTTAAAAATACTCTTTTTCTCACATCATATACGACAATTGATTTGAATTACTCGCTGATTAAAAATGCAAATTTCAAGCGTGGAAATATATTCAAATCTCCCGAAGATAAAGCGTACCCCGGGTATTCTTCACTATGTGAATGTATTATAAAAAACGGAACGCTTGACGATAATTTTAATCGTAATAAGTCATGTATTTTGCGCCTTTGTCATGCCAAAAACATTAAAATTCAAAATGTTGTTTTTCTTAATAATTATTATTCCCACCATGCCGAGCTTGCAGCTTGCCAAAATGTTACGTTTTTAAATTGTACCTTTAACGGGCAATATTCAAATTTAATGCTCAATTCATCAGAGGCAATTCAAATCGACATTCTCGATAAGGTCCACTTTTATGGTTTCACATCATATGATAATACAATGAATGACAGCATAACGGTTGAAAACTGTGTTTTTAAAAATGTTTATAGAGGAGTCGGTACGCATAATTATTTTAAAAATCTTTACCAAACAAACATCAAAATTACAGCTTGTACCTTTGAAAATATAACCGATTGTGCAATATCGGCAGTTAATTTTAAGAACATAGAATTTACAAGCAATAAATTTCTAAATTGTAAATATTCTGTTTTTTATCGTGATAACGGTAAATAACACTTGTCTATTTATTTCTTTTGTTATATACTAAATGGGTTAGAAGGTGATTAAATGCCGATTTCGGTTATGCTCAAACCGGCATCAAGCAATTGCAATCTCGCTTGTGAATACTGCTTTTATCATTCGCTTTCATCTAAGCGAACTGATTTTTCAAAAGGTTTTATGAGTGATGATACTGCAAAAAGAGTTGTTGACAGCGCACTTGAATTTGCGGACTCTACCGATGTGTATTTTACATTTCAGGGAGGAGAGCCGCTTTTGTGTTCGCTTGATTTTTATAAAAATTTTGTATCTTACGTTAAAAAATCAAACAAAAAGGGCAGTAAGGTTCATTATTGCCTGCAAACAAACGCAACACTTATTAATGATGAATTTGCACTTTTCTTTAAGGAAAACGGTTTTTTAATCGGTGTTTCCCTTGACGGTGATAAGGAAGTTAATAAATATCGGATTTATCCAAACGGTAAAAGCTCGTTTGATGATATATTAAAGGGAATAGATATTCTAAAAAAACATAACGTTTCTTTTAATGTTCTTTCCGTTTTAACTAAAAATACGGCACTTAATTTCAGAAAAGCGTACAGATTTTTTAAGTCAAACGATTTAAGATATATTCAGTTTATTGTCGGCTTGAAGCCTTTTGGTGAAAAAGAAAACGATATGTATATGAATAACGACGATTATGCATATTTTTTAACTAAAGGCTTTAATATTTATTATAACGATTATTTGCGTGGGGATTTTGTTTCAATTCGTACTTTTGATAATTACATATCTCTCATAAACGGTAATAACGCAGAGCAATGCGGAATGAATGGTTTTTGCTCAAACCAATTTGTTGTTGAAGGTGACGGAAGTGTTTATCCTTGCGATTTCTATTGCACAGATGAATGGCTTTTGGGTAATATCAACGAATCGTCATTTAAACAAATGTATAAAACCTCTAAATGTGTTGAATTTATAAAAAGTTCCTTTAAGCTTGATGATAAGTGCAAGGAATGTAAGTATTTTTACATCTGTCGTGGCGGCGGTTGCAGGCGTAATCGAGAAAGCAGTGATTACTGCTTAGCTTACAGGCAATTTTTCTCTCAATGTGAGGATAAACTAAAAACGCTTAAAAAAGTAGGTGTTAATTAATGAAAAAAGCTATATCGTTAATATTAAGTGCGGCTTTTGTGTGTTCGCTTTTTGCAGCTTGCAGTGATAAAAGCGTAAATGAAGACGGCAACAATAAATCTTCGGAAAATAATATTGAACTTAAAATAACTACCGACGCTCATTATTCTTCTCTTGATGAATCGTCAATCAAAGCTTATGAAAAGCTTTGCAACGCCGTTCTTAATTACAAGAGTGAGGTTAAATATAATGTTTCGCTTTCTGATGATGTAAATCGATTGTTTTATACTTCTTTTCCGCAATATGTTCTTGTTGACGGAATTGATTTCCTCAATGATAATTCAGGTGTTAAAATTACTTATGCAAATGATAAGGAAACGCAAAATGCCAAGCTTAAGGAATTTAATGCCGATATTTCAAAAATAATGAATAAATGCGGATACGGCAAGGTCGGTAAAGATGAATATTTGCTTAACGTATATTCATATATAGCAAGTAATTTTAAAGTTGATAATTCGGTTACCACCGTTTTTGACACTGTTTTGCAGGGCAAGGGTATGAGTTCAACCTTGAGTGGGCTGTTTGAATATTTGCTTCTTCAAAATGATATCAATGCTTCTCATCTTATTAATGTTGATTCAAACTCTATTGCAAAAATGATATCGCTTGCCGATTTTAAAGGGCAAAAGTATTTCTTTGATGTCACTTCTGAACTTGAGGATAATTCAGGTAAGGCATTAAAATATTTTGCAATGGATACAAAGAGGGCACAAACGGGTTCGGGATTTATGTTTACCGATAATTCATCTCCCGATGAAATTGATGATGAAACGTTTTCCAAGCTTTCAACTTCAAGTTCTTATGAAATTTCAGGCTCTAAAGTTATTGTCGATATTAAAGGAAATGATGACTTTGAATTCAATTTGGACTAAATTCACTTTATATACTACAATTTGATATATTTAATAAAAAAGATACAAGAAATTGTATCTTTTTTGTTGTAATCGCAAAATTAATGTGTTATTATATGGCTTATGATTTAACTAAGGGGGATTAGTATGGCAGACATTGCTTCACTCAAACAAAAAGTGACGACTCTTGTTGACAATGTAAAATACTATTGGAAAGAGCCGCCCAAGGGCAGATATATGTCCTTTAAGGAAATTGGTTCATATGCATTCGGCGGTATAGGCGCATACCTTATCGTTAGTATGAGCTATATCTGTATGCTCGCAACAACAAATGTATTTATTACAGGTACAATCGGTATAACACCAACCGATATGTATATCTTGTATGTTATTGCAACTGTTGCAAGTATTCCGCTTACTGGATTGCGTGCAACAATTGTTGATAATACACGTAATAAAGCGGGTAAATATCGACCTTACATATTGATGATGGGTATACCTTCGGCTGTTCTCTTTATAGCTATGGTATGGTTCCCGTATGACAAGCTTTCACTTCTTGTCGGCACTAACGTTTTATTTGCAGGTAAAACAGCAGATTATCTTGCAAAATGCTTTGTTCTTCTCTTATTTAACGTTATTCTTCAATTTGTATATATGTTCTTCTATGATGCATATGAAAACCTTATTCACGTTCTTTCTCCTAACTCACAGGAAAGAGCGGACGTTGCATCAATTAAGAGTATTGTATATTCTCTCGGACCATCTGTTGTAAACCTTATTATGCCTATCGTTGCTGAAAACGTATTCCATACTAATCAGACCGATATCCGTGTTTACAGACTTGTGTTCCCAATTTTGGGTATCCTCGGTTCTGCTCTTTTGGTAATTGTTTATGCAAATACCAAAGAAAAGATTATTCAGGCTAAGACCCACGTTATTCAAATTAAATTTACCGATGCTTTCAAAGCTGTTGCAAAGAATAAATATTTCTGGATTATTTCGCTTGCAAGCTGGATAGGCTTCCTTGAATTGGCGTATTCAAATATCCTTGCTTGGCTTTATAACTACGGCGGCGCTTGTTCGGGTAACGTTTACGGTATTATCGTAACACTTAACGGTAACTCTGCTCTTTGGGGTATGATTATGGCTCCGTTCTTTATCCGCAAGTACGGTAAGAAAAATGTTCAGATTGTTACTAACCTTCTTAATATTGTATTCATCCTTGCAATGATTCTCTTTACAGGCAAGATTACAAGCGCAACTATTTGGATGGTACTCCTTTGCTTGTATTGCAACGGTATCGTAGGTGCGTTTGCTCATATTCTTAACCCTGCTATTCAGGCTGATATCCGTGACTATCAGCAGTACAGAACCGGCGAAAGAATTGACGGTATGTTCGCCGCTGTTGCAACAATCGGCTCTGTAATCACTCTTATCACTTCATCTGTTATTCCTACTCTTCAGGAAAAGCTCGGTATGAATGTTGAAACTGCAAGAAGAGTTGTAAACGATTCTGCTCTTATGGCTCGTAAGCTTCCGGGTGCTACCGAAACTATAGGTCAAATGCTTCGTGATCAGGCAGCGAACGGTCAGGATATTTTTAATGCGTCTAACGCTCTTTATGACGTTGACGGTGTTCTTATTCCTCTTCTTCGTGTGCTTATTATTGTTGCCGCTATCGGTGCAACACTTAATGTAATTCCTTTCTTCTTCTATGATTTTACGGAAAAGAAGCAAAAGGCTGTTGTTCGTGTGCTTAAGGTACGTGCTCTTTTTGAGGACTATGCTAACGATGCTTTGAGCGATAAAGGGCTTGTTGAGGCTGTCGACCTTGTTAATAATGCAAGGGAAATGGCAGTAGCTACTCCTAAGCAGGTGTCTAAGGAGGATTATAAGCACCTTAAGGGCAGGGAAAAGAAAGCCGCTAAAAAGGTTTATCGTGAGGCAATTGAATATAACGAGGAAATCGAAATCTCGCAATTTGTTTGCGCTGAACTTGATAAGTTCAATTCTGAAAACGTAATGCGCCAGGTTGACCTTTATCAAAAGGTATATGATGCAGGTCTTAACGGTATCGTTAATATGGACGTTAATGCTGTTAAGGCTGAACTTGCCGCTGCTAAGGCTCTTCCAAAGGATACCAAGCAGCATAAGGAAATCCGTAAGGTTGAAATTGAGCTTGCTAAGAAAAAGCTTGCTTCTCATAAGAATTATCTTAAGCACTTTGGCTCGGTTAATGAGTTCAAAGAGCCTGAAATGTCTGTTCTTGAGGGCTTCTTCGCTGTTGAGGACAAGTGCGATGACAGACTTGAAGAGCTTAATAAGGAACTTCACGAGGCTAAAAAGGCTAAGGATAAGGGCGAGATTGCTAAGATTAAGGCTGATATGAATAAGTATGCCAACGAGCGTAAAGAGGCACGTAAGGCTTCTAAGGCTGAAATGGATAAGCACGCTATGTTTAACCGTGCCGCAGACGCTTATATCACTTCCCGTAAGCTTCTTGAGCAAAAGGAAAACTTCAAGCATCTTGATGAAATTGCCGCTCAGTATGATGAAGCAAAGGCAAGAGCTGAGGCTGAAGAAAAGGCTAAGGAGCTTGAAAACGAGCGTAAGCGTAAAGAGCTTGAGGCTGAGCTTGCAAAGCGCAAAGCCGCAAGAAGAAAGAAATAATTTCAAATACGGAATTTTTATAATCGGGGACCCCACCAAATCATAGATTTGGTGGGGAAAAGGAGAAAGGAATGAAGTGTTTATTATAAATTTTGCTAAAGAAAATTTATTCAAACACGGAATTTCTTTCGACGTTGTAGGGGCGACCATTGGTCGCCTCTTTATTTTTTATCTAATGTACGCTCTCATAAAAAAACAAAATAGACACCGCTGATTTTTCAAAATCGGTCAGTGTCTATTTCTTTATCTTTGTGTCCTCGCTTAACCCTGCGATATAATCAATTGATACGTTGTAAATTTTAGCAAGCTTGATGATTAATTCAAACGGCGGCTCACGCTTTCCTTGCTCGTAATTTGTATATGTCGTTTTGTGCATATTCAGCAGCTTCACAAGTTCGTCCTGTGTCAAATCTGCGTCCTCTCTTAAATCTCTGAGCCTTGGATAATATGCCATGTCATCACCCCTTGCTTCTATTATGACATATCAATCATACTCTCGTTGACAAAATACAACAAATGATGTATTATTGAATTGATATACAACGTATGATGTATTTGCGATTTGTAAATGGGGGTGATAATTTTGGCAAAAGAGCAATTTGTTCTAAATACAAGAACCAAGATTTTGCACACAAAAGAATGCGGCCATGTTAATAAAATAAGCAAAATAAATCGAAGAGATTTTTTTAGTGTTATTGAGGCAAAACGATTTAGCAATAATGATATTCATTATTGTAGCAAATGTAATCCAAATTTAACAGATAAGGAGATTAAGTGAGATATGTTTAGTCATTTATTGACAGAAAAAGAATTAGACAATAATAAATTCTTTGTATTGTCAAAAATTGCTGAAGCAACTTCCGAAACAGATTGCGAAGCTACTTTTAATATAAAAGATATTTATATTGAAAATCATAGAGATAATCGGGACATATTTAAACAATGGCTTTTAAAGCAAAGCGACATTAAGGATGTAGTTGTAATTGGAAAGGGTCTTTTTAAGATAAATGTAAATGATGAGTTCTTACAATTATATAAAAATAAAACTAACGGAGGAAATATTTTATGAAAAAAGTTATTAGCTTATTTTTATCCCTTACAATGCTTTTGAGTATTGTATCGGTAGTTGATTTTTCAGCATTTGCCGCTGTTAAAACAGGCAAATGCGGTGATAATGTTAAATATTCACTTGATACCTCAACTGGTGTGCTTACCATCAGTGGTACGGGTGAAATGAAGGGTTATTACAACCGTAATAGTCCGTTTCTTGAAAATTCTAATATTAAATCTGTAATTATTGGAAATAGTGTAACAAGTATTGGTTATGGTGCATTCTATGGTTGCACAAGATTAACAAGCGTAACAATAGGAGATAGTGTAACAAGCATTGATTCTTATGCATTTTATGGTTGCACAAGATTAACAAACGTAACGATGCCAGACAGTGTAAGAAGTATTGGCAATTCTGCATTTGAAGGTTGCACAAGCTTGGTAAGCGTAACAATATCTGACAGTGTAACGGTTATTGGTGCTTATGCATTTGAAGGTTGCATAAGTTTAATATCAATTGAAGTATCAAGTGATAATAAAAATTATGCTTCAGTTGATGGAGTTTTGTTTAATAAAGATAAGTCGAAATTGATTACTTATCCTGCCGGTAAAACAGATAGTGAATACGCAATACCAAACAGTGTGACAAGTATTGGTTATGGTACATTTGAAGATTGTACAAGTTTAATAAGCGTAACAATACCAGATAGTGTAACAAGTATTGACAATAAAGCCTTTTATAATTGCACAAGTTTAACAAGTATAACAATACCAAATAGCGTAACGGAAATTGGCAAAGATGCATTTTATAATTGCACAAGCTTAGCAAAAGTTGATTATAATGGAACTATATCTCAATGGAAATCCATCAGCGGTTATAATAATGTTTCAAAAATAATTAAATGTACAGATGGTGTTATTGGAAATAGAAATATTGTAATAATTGATAATCTTGAATATCAATTATATAATGATAATACGGCTTATATATTTGGGTATGTAAATAAAACTAAAACTTTTAAAATTCCTGAAAGTGTCACTTACGAAGGCTATTCGTTTAATGTAACAAGTATCAGTAGCCAAGCATTTTTGGGTTGCACAAGTTTGACAAGTTTAACAATACCTAACAGTATAACAAGTATTGATAGTGATGCATTTTATAATTGTTCAAATTTAAAATTTGTTATTTATAACGGCACGAAAACACAATGGAATGCTATTAGTATCAGTAATTCATATAATTCATATTTAACAGGTGCAATTATTAAATGCACCGATGGAATTATCGGAAACGGAAATACTGTAACAATTGATAATCTTAAATATCAACTAAATAATGACCAAACGGCTTCTTTAGTTGGTTATACTGCTTCACCTGAAAATTTAGTAATTCCCGAAAATATTTCTTATGAGGGCTATACACTTAATGTTACAAGCATTGGTGAGTTTGCATTTTCTGGTTGCACAAGCTTAACAAGTATAACAATACCTTATAGTGTGACGACTATCGACAACAACGCATTCAATGGTTGCACAAGTTTAACATCAATTGATTACAATGGAACAGTATCTCAATGGAAATCAATTAAAGGTTATGGCAATGTTTCAAAAATAATTAAATGTACCGACGGAATTATCAGCAACGGAAATACTGTTACAGTTGATAGTGTAAAATATAGATTAAATGATGATTATACAGCAGAAGTAACAGATTATTCAGGTACTCCTGGAAACATAACAATTCCTGAAAGTGTTACTTATGAAGGTCTTACATTTAAAGTTACAAGCATTGGTTCTTCTGCATTTAATAATTGTTCAAGCTTAACAAGTGTAACAATACCAAATAGCGTAGAGAGCATTGGTGATAATGCGTTCCAAAATTGTTCAAGCTTAACAAGTGCAACAATTGGAAATAATGTAACAAGCATTGGTGATAATGCATTCAACGGTTGCAGTAAGCTTAAGAAAATTGAGATTCCTGATAGTGTTACTTATATTGGCAGTAAGGCTTTTGACGGTACGGCATTTTATAATACCGTTAAAAATTGGAAGATGGAGTTCTTTATTGTGGTAATCATTTGATAAGTGCTAAATCTGATGTAACTAAAATCACTGTAAAGGCTTCAACAGTTTCAATTGCCGCCGGTGCGCTTGATAACTGCAAATCGCTTAAAAAAATCAATGTGCTTAACCCTAAATGTGTTATTAACTGCACAATTCCTAAAACAGCTGTAATCGGCGGTGCCGAAGGTTCAACAGCAGAGGATTTTGCTCAAAAAAATAATATGAGTATTGACTATTTTGAAGAGTGTACACATAGTGACAAAGTTCAAGTAGTTATTGCCGCAACCTGCACCGAGCAGGGTGCTGTTCAAAGTCGTTGTGCAGATTGCGATAAATTGATTTCTCAAACTTTTACCGCTCCTTTAGGTCATACAATGGTTATTACAACACCTGCAAAAGCACCTACCTGTACAACAAGCGGTAACACACAAGCCGGATATTGCACCGTTTGCGGATATAATGAAGTTTCAACGGTAATTCCAGCAACAGGTCATAACTTTGGCAATAATTCTGCTAATTGCTTGGTATGCGGTACTGCTAATCCTAATTATGTTGCACCGACACCTACTCCGACTCAGCCTACACAAACCTCTAAGCCTGTTGCTAAGCCAAAGTCTGCTAAAATCAAAAAGGTTAAAGCGGCTAAAAAGGCTATAGCAGTTGAATGGAAAAAGGTCAGCGGTGTAAAGGGCTATCAAATTCTAGTTGCAACAGACAAGAAATTCAAGAAAAACAAGAAAACCGTAACCGTTAAAAAGCAAAAGACAACAAAAGTAACAGTCAAAAAGCTTAAGGCTAAGAAAAAGTATTATGTTCGTATTCGTACATACAAAACAGTAAAAGGCAAAAAGATTTATTCCTCTTGGTCAAAGGTTAAGACGGTTAAAACTAAATAATTTAAAAAACTGCGGAGATTTAATTCTTCGCAGTTTTTTTATGCTTGTCATCCTGTCGAACAAATGTATAGTTATATTGACAACAAGTATTATCTATGCTATATTTTAACTATAAAGGTCGATTTTTTGCAAATATGTTTCAACTTATTATGAGGAAAAATGTATGCCAAAAGAAATGATAGGTGACGGTATTATTGTTTTATCGGCAAGGGCATACTTGCGGTGTGGCTGATTGACGGTGTAACGCTATATGTGTTTGAATGCCTTTGATAATGAAACGCAAGTTTATAAATACTTCGTGAATGGTAAGAGAAATACAAATAAGGTTGGCTTTAACCGAATTGAAGCTTATCAGCGTATTTAAGAAAAGAGAAATTTTAAATAATCAAACAGAGGTTATCAAATGAAAAAAATTACATCAATTTTATTATCAATAATAATGATATATAGCGTTTGCTTTCCGATTACGGCGTTTGCCGCAGCATTGCCAACTGTCGGTATTTTGTCTTTATCAGTTAAGGAAAATACCGTTACCGTCAAGTGGAAAAAGAAATCTAAAATCATGGGCTATCAAATCCAATATTCAACCGACAGTAAGTTTAAAAAGAATAAAAAATCCATTAAGATTAAAAAAGCAAAAACAACTTCTAAGAAAATTTCAAATCTAAAGGAAAGCAAGAAATATTATTTCAGAATAAGAACATATAAATCAACAAATAAAAAAACTCGCTATTCAAAATGGTCTAAAGTAAAGAGTATAAAAACTCAAAAAGAAAAACATTGTACGAATAATAGCAATCATAGTATAAAATGTGGCAATATTGGAAGATGGTTTAATAGTAGAAGTGACATAGAAACATATTGGAAAAATCAATGTAATGCACTTGCAGAAAAATGGGATAAAGGAGAAATATCAGATAGCGAGTATTATTCAAAATCGCCATATGGATATGAGTGCTGGTCTTGCAGTTATTGTGGCAAATGGACAGGAAACTTTAAGTATAGATAATTATGACATTAAATGAAGAAATATACAAAACTGTTATGAAAATACCGTATGGCAAGGTTGCAACTTACGGGCAAATAGCTACACTTTGCGGCAATCCTTATTATGCAAGAGCAGTTGGTAATGCGCTGCATAAAAATCCAAGCCCTCAAAAAATACCTTGCTATCGTGTTGTAAACAGTAAAGGTAAGCTGACAGAAAATTTCGCTTTCGGCGGTTTAAAGGTGCAGTCGGATTTGCTTATAAGCGAGGGTATTGAAGTAATTGACGGCAGAGTTAATTTAGAAAAATATCAATGGCGTGGCTAAAATATTAGATTATAATTTTAAATCGTTGATTACAAAATTATTTTTATCGCTACGTTGTGATATATTATAAAATAAACAGAAATGACGATTACTATTACTAAAATTATAATGGCTAATAAAATTTTAAACGCAGAAAGCGTTGCAAGGAAATTAAGGAGCTATTCTTAAAACAATATGGATATTTTAACTTTTTTAAAGGAAAATATTACAACTAAAACCCCGCTTTGCGAGATTGTGGATACATTTTGCAAAATGTGCGAAATTGATTTGAATTATTGCAAGCTTCTTTTTGAAACGGGTGTCTTTTCGTTCACGTGCGACGAGCTTTATTATTTCTCACTTGTAAGGCAATATGAGGCAGAGGGTGAGGGGTATAATCAAATTCACGTTGATGTAATTTATCCGCCGTCAAGCAAAATAAGCGAGTTTTCACGTGCCGATTGGGTAGAAAATGTTGATGAATTTAAACAAAAGGTGCTTTCGTCCGAGGAATATTCAATTTTAAAGGACGAGCCTATTTATAAGCTTGATATTTACGACGAGCTTAAAAGGCGAAATTCGATTTGATAAACCTAAATGAAATGATAACTAATAAAAAAGCGTCATCATTGGAAAAATCCTTTGATGACGCTTAATTTTTATTTTAATCCTTTTTATCAAGGAGCTTGATTGCTTGATTTGACATAGGGATAATAATTATTAAATTAACAATTGTCATAAGACCTATGCCCACGTCGCCTAAATCCCAAACAATTGTATATGCCTGAAGTCCGCCGATAAAGAGCATTACAAGCGCAACTATTTTATAAAGCGTTTGGCTCCACCAATTGTTGCCGCAGATATATGCCACATTTGACCTTGCATAGAAAAGAATACCTATAAAGGTTGAAAAGCTGAATAAAAACAGAATGATTGCAACAAATATTGTGCCGAAACTTCCGAGATGATAGTCCATAGCACATTGCAAAAGGTCCATTCCTTGCTTGCCTTTTGTTATTTCTTCGGGAACTAAAAGCATTATCATAGCCGTGCAGGTACAAATAACGATTGTATCAATAAGCACTCCGAGCGACTGAACCATACCGACTGTTTGAGGCTTCTTGCCCTCTGCCGCCGCTGCCGCACAGGGAGCCGAACCTGAGCCTGCTTCGTTAGAGAATAAGCCACGCTTAATTCCGTTCATTAAAACAGCACCGAAGCCGCCACCCGCAACCTGCTTTAGTCCAAACGCTTCTTTAAATATTCTTTCAAATACACCCGGCATTAAATTAATATTTTTAACTATAATAAATATTGTTACAAGAAAATATACGACTGCCATTATCGGCACAATAATATCAAGCACCCTGACCGTTGCGTTTTTTCTAAGTACAATCACTGCTGCAATAATTACAAGTACAACGGTTGTGTAAATCGGAGGAATTGAAAAAGCATTTTTAAAAGCCGAGGTAACGGAATTGCTAACAACCTGACTTATTCCGCACCAGCAAATTAAACCGAAAATCGCAAATAAAATTGCAATAAAAGATTTTTTGATTTTTTTCTTTCTCTTTTGCTCCACAAAGTCGTGAATGTAGTAAGCAGGACCGCCGTGATAGCCGCCGTAAAGCGGGTCTTTTTTCTTGTGGAGTTGGGCAAGCGTGCCCTCGACATAAGCGGTTGACGCACCTAAAAATGCCGAAACCCACATCCAAAATACTGCGCCTGCGCCACCGACGGATACTGCCGCAACAACGCCGACAAGATTACCCATACCAACCCTTGTAGCAGTTGATACTATCAGCGTTTGAAAGGTTGACAGATTGCTTTTATCGTCTTTCTTTTCGCCGAGCGCTCTCACCATTTGCGGCAATTTCCTAATCGGCATAAATCTTGTGCGAACGGTAAAATAAATACCCGTCGGAATAAGAAGGATTACAAGCAAAGGAATACCGATACTTGTTCCTTTAAAATTCAGTGTAATTAAATCTCCCCATAGGAAATTATAAATAGCTACTATTATATTGGACATAATTTTCCCCTTAAGTTATATCATAGACGTTTATTATATCATAAATTTTTAAATACTACAATGCTTTAAAGCATTTATATAATTAATAGACTATAGCGCTTAAAAGGTATTTTATTTACAGTGAAAATAAAAAAAGCGCCCCAAACGACGCTTTCTCTTTTAGATTATTGCTTTTTTAAAGCTCTTTCAAGCCAAACTGCACCTAAATCAAGTGCATTGAAAAGACCTTGCTTTTCACTTTTTTTAATAATCTTTTCCTTTGGTGATGTAACCGACGGGTCAGTATCAATAAGCTGAATTGCAACCTTGCCTGATACCTTTAACCCCTTTATATCCTCATCGCTGAGAATGTTAAGACAAATTACATAAGGGTCGCTCATACTGCCGTAGTAAATTGTTTTGCCACATCTTACCAAAGGCTTACCTTTGTATTCAAGGATTTTTTCCTTCTTGCTTTCTGCCAAAGATAACCCTCCTTTAATTTTAATCGAGATAGGACTTTACCATTGCAGCCAAAAGCTCGTCTCGGTCAAGCCGTCTTATCAAGCTTCTTGCATTGTTATGAGTAGTGATGTATGTTGGGTCCTCTGTAAGAATATAACCTACAATTTGGTTGATAGGGTTGTAGCCCTTTTCCTGCAAAGCGTCAAAAACTTCTGTCAAAGTTTCTTTCATAACATCTTCGTGATCGTCACCAATTCTAAAAGTCATAGTTTTATCAGTCATGGTAAAGTCACCTCCCTATAAAGCATTATACACTAATTATATACATATTTGCCTAAAATTACAATACCTTTTTTAAATTTCATTTCGAAAATACTTGACTTAAAACACTTTTTGGTTTAAAATCTTTGTATAATTAAATGCAATGACTGAGGGCGCAAGCCAAAAGTAGTTGATAATTTTGCTTTTTCAGAGAACGGCATATATGCTGAAAGTGCCGTATTGCTTTTATCAATGAATTTCGACTCACGAGCTTCCTATGAAAAGTAGGGCGTATATCTGCGTTAAGGATTTTGAGTGGCACATTGTTTGTGCAATTTGAGTGGTACCACGGATATTATTCGTCTCATATTTATGAGGCGATTTTTTTATTGTTAAAAAACGGAGGAAATTATGGATAACAAAATTTTAGAACTAAAAGAAAAGTTTGTATCCGAACTTGAAAAGATTGATAATCTTGCAGATATTGAAAATATCAGAGTATCATATCTTGGAAAAAAGGGCAGCGTTACAGACCTTCTTAAGGGTATGAAAGAGCTTTCTAATGATGAGAGAAAAGTATTCGGTCAAAAGGTCAATGAGCTTAAAGGCCTTGTAAACGAAAAAATTACAGAGAAAACTCAGGAGCTTAAGGAAAAGGAAATTCAAAAGGAAATTGAGCTTATGCCTGAGTTTGACCTCTCTATGCCGCCGGTTATGGATAGAGGCTCATATCACCCGATTACTCTTGTTCAAAGAGAATGTGAAAGAATATTTAAGTCAATGGGCTTTACTGTTGAGGATTACAGCGAGATTGTAACAGATTATGAGTGCTTTGAATCGCTTAATATTCCTAAGCATCACCCGGCCCGTGATATGCAGGATACATATTATCTTACTAACGGTCAGCTTTTAAAGAGCCAGACTTCTGCCGCTCAAAACGCTATTTATAATAAGTACAGAGATGCGCTTGTTAATGACGGTGTACCTATTAAGGCTATTTTCCCGGGCAGATGCTTTAGAAATGAAGCGACGGACGCTTGCCACGAAAATACATTCTTCCAAATGGAAGGCGTTATGGTTGATAAGAATATTTCTATTTCAAATCTTATTTACTTTATGAAAACTATGCTTTCAGAGGTATTCCAAAAGGATATTAAGGTCAGACTTCGTCCGGGCTTCTTCCCGTTTGTAGAGCCGGGCTTTGAACTTGATATCAGTTGCCTTATCTGCGGCGGCGAAGGCTGTCCGAGCTGTAAGCACAGCGGCTGGCTTGAACTTTGCCCTTGCGGAATGATTCATCCTGAGGTTCTTAAAGCAGGCGGAATTGACCCTGATGAATATACAGGCTTTGCATTTGGTTTAGGTCTTACAAGGCTTGTTATGATGAAATACGGTATTAAAGACATTCGTGATTTAAACAGCGGTAGCTTGAAAACATTATCGCAGTTTACTGACGACGAAAATTAAGAGGGGAGGAATTAAATATGTTTTTATCAATGAATTGGATTTCAGACTTTGTTGATTTTACAGGTCTTGATAAGGTTGACCTTATCCATCGTTTCTCTCTTTCCACCGCAGAGGTTGAAAACGAGATTTTCTTCAAGGGTTCGGATATCAGCGGCATCGTTGTTGCTGAAATTAAATCTGTAGAAAATCACCCTGATTCAAAAAAGCTTCATCTTCTTAAGGTTGACGCAGGTGACGGCGAGCTTACAGACGTTGTTTGCGGCGCACCTAACGTAAGAGTAGGTCTTAAAACCGCTTTTGCAAAGGTTGGCGCTAAAATCGGCGATATTGAGATTGCACCGAGAAAGCTTGCTGGCTTTATCTCAAACGGTATGTGTTGCAGTGAAAACGAAATCGGTATTTCTGACGATAACAGCGGTATTATGGAAATTACAGACGATTTGCCCAACGGTACCGATATTAAAGAAGCATATCAGGTTGACGATATCATTTTTGAGGTCGATAATAAATCTCTTACAAACCGTCCTGACCTTTGGGGTCATTACGGTATTGCCCGTGAATTTGCTGCTCTTGCAGGCAGAGAACTTAAACCGCTTGAAACCGTTGATTTAACTCAATATAATAATTTGCCTAAGGTTGATATGAAAATTGAGGACCCGCTTTGCCAAAGATATTCTTGCCTTCAGGTTGAAAATATTAACACAAGCGTATCTCCCGTTAATATGCGTATTCGTCTTTTCTATTGCGGAATGAGAGCTATTAACTTCCTTGCCGACCTTACTAATTACCTTATGCTTGAAATGGGTCAGCCTATGCACGCATTTGATTCCCGCAAGGTTGAAAAGATTAGAATTAAACGTTTTGATACTCCTTTCACTTTCCAAACTCTTGACGGTGTTGAAAGAAATATAGATGAAAATACACTTATGATTTGCAACGATAATACGCCTGTTGCAATTGCAGGTATTATGGGCGGTCTTGACAGCGAAATTGTTGATGATACCCATACTCTTACTCTTGAATCTGCAACGTTTAATGCCGTTTCAATCCGTAAGTCAACAGTTCGCCTTGCTCACAGAACAGACGCTTCAATGAGATATGAAAAGTGCCTTGACCCTGAAATGACGGTTCCTGCCATTGCCCGTTTTGTTAAGCTTATGACTGACGTTGATAAGGACGTTAAGGTTGTATCATCTCTTACAGATGAATATGCTTTTCATTATGATACCGTTGAGCTTGACTTTGATAAGGCATTTGTTGATAAATATACAGGTATTGAAATTGACAACGATACCATTATTTCAACTCTTTCTTCATTAGGCTTTGACGCTAAGGTTGATAACGATAATTTCAGCGTAGTTGTTCCAAGTTGGAGAGCTACTAAAGATGTTACAATCAAAGCTGATATTATCGAGGAAATTACAAGAATTTACGGCTATGATAATTTTGCAATTCATACCGCCGTTGCTCCTCTTTATCCTGTTCGTCCCGCTATCGAAAAGACAGATGAGGATAAGATTAAGGACATTCTTGTAAATCATTTCAATCTCCATGAACTTCATTCTTACGTTTGGGCTTATTATGACGAATATAAAGCTCTCGGCATTGAAGTTGAGGATAATATTAAGCTTGTTAATGCGACAAATCCTAATATTGAAACTATTCGTAACTCAATAGTTCCGACTCAGCTTTGCCAGGTTAAATATAATACTGCTTATGCGCCTGATTTCGGCGTATTTGAAATAGGCAGAGTTGCTAAGGGTCTTAAGAGTGATGGTCTTGTTGATGAGCATAAAATGCTTGCAATTACTCTTTTCAGTAAAACCAAGAGTGTTGAAAAGCTTTATTTTGAACTTCGTGATATGCTTGCAACATTTACCGATAACATTAAACACAAATCACTTGATTATGCCCCTGCTGCTAAGGCTCATTCTTATGAGCACCCAAGAAATCTTAATAAAATTATTTGCGACGGTAGGGAACTCGGTACTATCGGTATCGTTCACCCTGTAGTATCAAAGAAACTTGATAAAAAGGCTTCAATCGTATTTGCTGAAATTGATGTTCAGGAATTTGCGCAAATTACTAACGATAGCATTACTTATGAAGAGCCGTCAAAATATCCTGCAATGGAAATTGACCTTTCATTCGTAACAGATAAGTTCGCACCTATCAAGTCTGCTATTGAAGATGCTAAGAGCAACCTTGTTAAAAAGATTGAGGTTGTTGATACTTATTGTGACGGCGATGCTAAGTCAATCACAACACGTATAACATTCTCTCACCCGGAGAAAACTCTTACCCGAGAAGAAGTTATGGATATTGTTAATACTGTTATCGATAAGCTTGATTTACAAGGCATTAAACTTAAAAAGTAATGTTTCAAATAAAAATCCCCGAAGATTTATTTTCTTCGGGGATTTTTTGCTTAAATATATTTTTGAATTTGCCGGTAAAATAATATTAATATTCAAGCTTTAATATCATATTAAGTACATTGATTGCCGAACGTTCAAGCTCGCCTCTTGTTATTCCGTTTTTAAGCCCGATAGTTTCCAAAAGGGAATTGTCAGGCTTATATTTTTTCTCCGTTCTCTTAAATGAGCCTGGCATATAAACGTCAACCTGCGAGCGAACACGATAAGCGTTATCACGAAGATTGGGAAATTCATGGCTTGCGGAGTGCTTCATCCACCAATCGGTCATAACACAGCCGTCAAAGCCCCATTCCTTTCTTAAAACCGTGGTGGCAAGGTCGTAGTTGTAATGGCTCCAAACTCCGTTGATTTTGTTGTAGCTCGTCATAATATTTAAAGGTTTAGCCTCTTTTACGCAAATTTCAAAGCCTTTAAGATATATTTCACGAAGTGCACGCTGAGATACAATAGAGTTGTTAATCGTTCTGCTCGACTCTTGATTGTTGCACGCAAAATGCTTAGGACAAGCCGAGCCGCCGCTTGACTGAATACCTCTGACAAAAGCCGCCGCCATTTTACCTGTAAGAAGTGGGTCTTCACTGAAATATTCAAAGTTTCTGCCGCATAGCGGATTTCTGTGAATGTTCATTCCCGGTGCCAAAAGCACATTTGAGCCAGCATTTTTAAGCTCTTTGCCCATTTCAGAACAAAGTTCTTCAACGAGTCGTGTATTAAATGTGCTTGCAAGTGCAGTTCCGCATGGCAGCAGAGAGGTGTATTTTCTTATTCTTATTCCTGCCGGTCCGTCGGTAGTAATAACGGCAGGTACGCCTTTTTTGTTGAGTTCAGGGATAATTCCGCCAAAAGCGCCTGCATTGCCTGCAACGCCGTAGCTGCTGTCCATTCCGCCCTCTCCACGTGTGAGCGCTTCTAATTCTTGATTTGTTAAGCTTGATACAAATTTTTCAACGCTGATTTCCCCCGATTTAACTTGGGAAAAATTGTAATTATGAACAACGTGACCGATTTCCTTAGGAAGATTATCAAGTATTCTTTTGCGAAGATACGGTTTTTCCGGCTTGAGTGCAACTTTTTTGGGAATAAATGAACCGTTGACTTTAAACGCAACAATTCTGTCCATATACTCCTTTGGAGCGCAAACAGCTTCAAGCTCCTCTAAAACCCTGTCCTCCTTTAACTCAAAAGAGCCTGCCTCATCAACGTCTCTTACATTTTCGCCGATAAAGAATTTATATTCGCCCTTTTCCAAAATGTAAGAATATTTATGCCCCGTAGCACCCGTATCGTCAAATGAAGCGAGTAGATAAACAGGTACTTCAAGAGTGATTTTTTGACTTTTCTTAGGCTCAAGATTAATTGTTTTGTCAAATGCAACAAGGCTCATAACAGGCTTTGAAAGCTTACCCTGCGGTGCACTTGCATAAAGTTCGACCACTTCTTTTCCAGCTACATCGCCGATATTCGTAACCCTAACTTCAACCTTAATTTTGTCATTGTCAGCCTTGAAATCCAAAACCTCAATATCAAAATTAGTATAGCTTAAACCGTAACCAAACGGAAACAGCGCCTTTTCCTTAGAAAAAGTTTCAAAATATCTGTAACCTACAAATATATCCTCAACATAGGTGTTAAATAGCTTGTTGCCGAAATGCATTGCACTTGGATAATCTTCATATCTTACAGCAATCGTGTCTGTAAGCCTGCCTGATGGATTAGCTCTGCCGAAAAGCACGTCTGCAATAGCATTACCGCTTTCCATTCCGCCTTGCCAAGCGTAAATTATACCTCTAAGCCTTTCCTCATAGTCAAGTACCCACTGCATATCAATAATGTTGCCGCAGTCAAGTAAAACAGTAACATTGCTGAAATGATTGCAAACATTGTCTAATAAAGTACGCTCCTCATCGGTAAGGTAGTAACTGCCTTTGGTAAGCGTGTTCTCTCTGTCCTCACCTGCGGCACGACCGATAACAACGAGTGCAACGTCGCTTTCTTCACTTGCTCTTTCAATCATTTTATCATCAAGGCTCGGCTCTTCAAAATTCATAGGCCAATGACCCCAAAAGCCGTGAGGTGCAGGATTGTTTTTAGTGAAATCCTTGTAATATTCCAAAAGCCATTCGTTAACGTGGCCACCCGCATTTTTTATTCCGTCAATAACGTTTACAAAGTATGGAGCGTTAACGTCGCCGCCGCTGCCGTAGCCAACATAGAAATAATCAAGTTGGCATCTGCCGAAAACAGAAATTTTTGTATCAAGCTTATAGGGCAGGGCATTATTGTTTTTTAAAAGTACGATACCTTCTGCCGCCGCTTTTCTTGCAAGGGCAGGCATATTGCCGAATATATCTCTTTCGCCCTCAGCCTTAACTTCAAGCTGAGATACTCCGCCGCTTGAAATTCTTTCAGATAATGTCGATACGAATTTATCGATTTTGTGTTTAAACTTCATAGTCTTTCCCCTTAAAAATAATAAAATTATTTCAATTTTTATTATACAATATCATATTTTCAATGTCTATATTTTTGTATAAATTTTCATAATGTGAACATAATATCCTTGAAAACATAATGAAAAATAAGTGGAGGAATTCTTATGAGTTTTATCAAAAAAACAGCGTCAGCGCTTCTTTGTGCTGTTTTGGTCGCTTCGAGTGTTCTTGTCTTTGCCGCTTGCGGTAAAAACAACAATAATAATACTGAAAACAGCACAACAAAGTCAAACAATGCAAACGTCACGGTAAGATATCTTAATTTCAAGCCGGAGGTTGCCGACGTTTATAAAAAAATTGCCGATGAATATGAAAAAGAAACCGGTGTCAAGGTAATAGTTGAAACTGCCGCAAATAATGAATACGAATCAACGCTCACTGCAAAAATGTCAACTAAGAGCGCTCCTACGTTATTCCAAATCAACGGCCCTAAGGGTTATGCGAATTGGAAGGATTATTGTGCCGACTTGTCCGACAGTAAACTTTATAAGCACTTGAAAGATAAATCGCTTGCAGTTACCTCAAAAGACGGCAAGGTTTACGGTATTCCCTATGTTGTTGAGGGGTACGGAATTATTTATAATAAGGCAATAACCGATAAGTATTTTGAACTTGATAACAAAAATACGGATTTTAAATCAATGGATGATATCAATTCCTTTGAAAAATTAAAGGCTCTTGTTGAGGATATGCAAAAAAATAAATCAGCGCTCGGTATTGATGGCGTTTTTGCTTCAACATCACTTAAAGCAGGAGAAAATTGGCGCTACCAAACTCACCTTGCAAATGTGCCGATTTATTATGAATTTACTAAAAATAAGATTGATTTAACATCAAACGATACCTCAAAAATCACCTTTGAATATGCTCAAAATTATAAAAATATCTTTGACCTCTACCTTGATAATTCAACTATAGAAAAAGGAAAAACAGGCACTAAAACAGTCACGGATTCTATGGCTGAATTTGCTACTGAAAAATGTGCTATGGTGCAAAACGGCAATTGGGCTTGGAGCCAAATAAGCAAGGTGTCAGGCAATAAGGTTGAAGAAAACAATGTTAAATTTTTGCCGATTTATACAGGCGTTAAAGGCGAAGAGACACAAGGCCTTTGCATCGGTACGGAAAATTACTACGCAGTCAATTCAAAGGCAAGTCAGGCTGAGCAAAAGGCGGCGAACGACTTTATCTATTGGCTTTATTCAAGCGAAAAGGGTAAGAAATTTGTAACAAATGATCTCGGCTTTATAGCTCCTTTTGATACCTTTAATGACGACGAAGTGCCAAGCGACCCGCTTGCAAAAGAGGTAAGCAATTGGATGAATAAGCAAAGCATTACTACAATTCCTTGGTATTTCACCGTTTTTCCGTCTCAAACTTTTAAGGATAATTTCGGTTCATCACTTTTAAAATATGCTCAGGGTAATAAATCATGGGATGAGGTTAAATCTGACGTAGTTAAGGATTGGGAAAAGGAAGCAAATGCTTCAAAATCATAAAATATTACTTCTTTAGGCAGGGCTTCCTGCCGTACATATCAAGTGAAAAGAGGTCTGTTATGAAACGAAGTATTAAAAAATACGCACCCGTATTTTTATTGCCTATAACAATAGCATTTTTGTTTGCTTTTGCCGTTCCGTTTGTTATGGGCGTCGGTCTTTCTTTTACGGATTTTACAACTGTAACTGATGCAAAATGGGTAGGTTTTCAAAATTATATTAACGCTTTTACATCATCAAGTGATTTTCTTCATTCGTTAGGTTTTACTGCTTTGTTTACAGTAGTAAGCATTATAACGGTCAATGTTTTCTCATTTATTTTGGCACTTCTTTTAACTCGTGGTATAAGAGGTACTAATCTTTTTCGCTCTGTCTTTTTTATGCCTAATCTTATCGGCGGAATAGTTCTCGGCTATATTTGGAATTTGCTAATTAATGCTGTTCTTTCCTCTTTTGGAGTTGATATAACATATAAGGCTGAATACGGCTTTTGGGGACTTGTTATTCTTACGAATTGGCAGCTTATCGGATATATGATGGTAATTTATGTTGCAGGGCTTCAAAATGTTCCTAATGATTTGATTGAAGCCGCTCAAATTGATGGTGCATCACCGCTAAAAACCCTTTTCTCGGTTAAAATTCCTATGGTTATGCCGTCTGTTACCATTTGTATGTTTTTAACCCTTACAAATTCATTTAAAATGTTTGACCAAAATCTGGCTCTGACAGCCGGCGCACCCGAAAGGGAAACGGAAATGATCGCTCTTAATATTTATAATACATTTTACGGCAGAGTAGGTTGGCAGGGTGTAGGTCAGGCAAAGGCGGTTATATTTTTTGTAATTGTCGGTATATTGGCATTTTTGCAGCTTAAAATAACAAGCAGTAAAGAGGTGAACGCTTGATGAAAAAATCTAAAAGAGTAGGGAATAATGTTATTTTTTTTGTTCTGCTTGCATTAAGCGTGCTGTTTTTAGTGCCGATAATTATTGTGATTATTAATTCGTTTAAATCTCGAATTTATATTTCAAGTCAACCGCTTAAATTGCCAAATGCCGAAACTTTTGTTGCTCTTGAAAACTATATTAACGGCGTTACATCGTCTGATTTTTTCTCGGCTTTTTTACGCTCCCTTTTTATTACTGTTGTAAGCGTTATATTAATAGTTCTCTTTGCTTCAATGGCGGCTTGGTATATCGTCAGGTCAAATTCAAAAATAACAAAAGGGATTTATTATATGCTTGTTTTCAGTATGATTGTTCCTTTCCAAATGGTTATGTATACAATGACGTATGTTACAAACCGTGCAAATCTTGATAATGTTTTCGGCATAACCTTTGTCTATCTCGGTTTTGGTGCAGGACTTTCCGTCTTTATGCTTTGCGGCTTTATTAAAAGTATTCCCCTGGAAATAGAAGAAGCGGCAATGATAGACGGCGCATCTCCCATTCAAGCTTTTTTTACTGTTGTTTTTCCTATGCTTAAACCCACGGCAATCACGGTTGCAATACTCAATACTATGTGGATTTGGAATGATTATCTTTTGCCTTATCTTGTTTTAGGCTCTGATAAAAAAACAATCCCCGTTGCCATTCAGCTTGCAATGCAGGGCGCTTACGGCTCAACCGATTACGGCGGCTTTATGGCAATGCTTGTGCTTGCGATTGTGCCGATAATTATTTTCTATATTTTTTGCCAAAAATATATTATAAAGGGCGTTGTTGCAGGCGCAGTTAAAGGATAATTTAAAGGAGTTTTTTCAGTGGCGTCAATTACCTTAAATCATATAGTAAAAACCTTTGATGACGGTGTAACCGTTATCCCTGACTTAAATCTTGAAATTAAAGACAAGGAATTTGTTATATTTGTAGGTCCGTCCGGCTGCGGCAAATCGACAACGCTTCGTATGATAGCCGGGCTTGAGGATATTTCTTCGGGTGAACTTATTATAGGCGGTAAAACGGTAAATAATATTCCGCCGAAAGACAGGGATATTGCGATGGTTTTTCAAAGCTATGCGCTGTATCCTCATATGACTGTTTATAAAAATATGGCATTTGCGCTTAAGCTTCGCAAAGAACCTAAGGATGTTATAGATAAAAAGGTCAGGCAGGCGGCAAAAATTCTCGAACTTGAACCGTATTTAAATCGTAAGCCAAAGGCACTTTCCGGCGGTCAAAGGCAAAGAGTCGCACTCGGCAGGGCAATGGTAAGAAATCCTTGCGCATTTCTGCTTGATGAACCTCTTTCTAATCTTGACGCAAAGCTTCGCACCCAAATGCGCTCTCAAATTGCACTGCTTCATAAAAGGCTTGAAACAACATTTATTTATGTAACCCATGACCAAACGGAAGCTATGACTATGGCAGACAGAATAGTTGTAATGAAAGACGGCGTCGTTCAACAATTTGATACTTCGTCAAATCTGTATAATCACCCTTGCAATATGTTCGTAGCAGGTTTTATAGGTACGCCTCAAATGAATTTTATCGACGCAACAATAATTACTTGTTCGGGAGAGCTTTGCGCACTTGTTGACGATATTACCGTACCTCTTCCTTTGCGAATGCAGGAAAACGAGAATGTAAAAAAATATGTCGGCAGGCCTATTGTTTACGGTATAAGATGTGAGGATATGCATATAAATTCAAGTTATGCACTTGAAAACAAGCAAAATGAAATTACACTCAAAGCCGACTTGGCGGAAATGATGGGCAGTGAGGTCTATATCTATTCATCAATTAACGATAAAGAAATAATTGCCAAGGTCAGAAGTGATACAAATATTTCCTCAGGCGATAGCGTTAAACTTTATATCGACACGGAAAAAGTTCATTTATTCGACCCTGAAAGCGAACTTCTGATTTGTGACTGAAAAGGACTGAACTAAATGCTTAATGAAAGAGCAAGCGGCGTGCTGCTTCATATTTCATCTCTGCCGTCAAAATACGGAATAGGTTGCTTTGATAAATGCGCTTATGATTTTGTCGATTTTTTGCAAGCAGCAGGTCAAACCTATTGGCAGATTTTGCCGCTTTGCCCGACAACAATAGGCGACTCGCCTTATCAGAGTATTTCCACCTTTGCGCTTAACGAGTATTTTATTGATTTAGATGCCCTGTGCCGTCTTGAATTGCTGAAAAAAGAAGAGTTTGAAGATATAGAATGGTTTAAAGATAAAAACAAGGTGGATTATTCTTTGTTATATACAAACAGGCACAGGGTGCTTTATAAAGCATTTGACAGATTTAAACGCAATATCCCAAACGATTTTAATTTGTTTTGTAAAGAAAATCTTTCTTGGCTTGGTGATTATTCGCTTTTTTGTGCTGTTAAGGATTATTTCGGCGCAGAACCTTTTTATTATTGGAATGATGATATTAAGTATCGTGAAATATTTGCCGTAGAGGAATTTAAAGAGATATGCAAAGACAGAATTCTTTATTATAAAATGATTCAGTATTTTCTTTTTTCGCAGTGGCAGGCAATTAAGAAATATGCTAATAAACGAGGCATATCAATAATAGGGGATATGCCCATTTATGTCGCAAATGACAGTGCAGATGTATGGGCAAATAAGGAAATATTTAAACTTAATCCTGAATTAAAAGCAAGCGAACTTGCCGGATGTCCGCCGGACTGCTTTTCACCTGACGGTCAGCTTTGGGGTAATCCCGTATATGATTGGAAAAAACTTAAAAAGCAAAAGTATTCTTGGTGGATTGAAAGACTTAATCAAAGTTTCAAGATTTACGATATAGTTCGTATCGACCACTTTCGAGGATTTGAATCATATTACAGCGTAAAAGCAGGCAGCAATACGGCACGCAAGGGCTTGTGGCGCAAGGGCGGCGGAAAATCATTTTTTGACGCTTTGCCTAAGGAATTTAAGAATAAGATTATCGCTGAAAATCTCGGATTTTTAACGAAAGAGGTTGATGAACTTCTTGAATATACAGGCTTTCCGGGTATGAAGGTGCTTCAGTTTTCCTTTGATTCAAGGGATGATAACGGTAAATCATTGCCTGACGATTTTGAAAAAAATAACGTTGTTTATACAGGCACTCACGACAATGATACTGTTTTGGGTTGGTGCAATACTGCCGATAAAAAAGACGTGGCTTATGCTATGCGCTATCTTGGAGCAAAGGATAAATTTGATTTAGTCGATAAAATGAACGAGTGCGCTATGAATTCAAACGCAAATACTTGTATTTTGACTATGCAAGATTTGCTTTGCTTAGGCAGCGAGGCACGTATGAACACCCCGTCAACAATGGGAGAAAATTGGAAATGGCGAATGAGTAAAGATGATTTAACCTCATCTCTTGCAAATAAACTTTTAGATATTACTAAGAAAAGCGGAAGGTGTGTTAATGGATAATATTAAAGAAAAATTAGAACTTTTGGCTTTTGGAAAATATAATAAAAATGTTAATAATCTCACAGTCGGTGAACTTTATGACGTTCTGGGAACGCTTGTGATATCAAACATTTCACCCGATTGGCAAAAAAGTATGACAGAACATATTAATTCTCGACGTGCCTATTATTTCAGCGCCGAATTTCTTGTAGGGCAACCTGTTTATAAAAACTTGATGTGCCTTGATATCGAATCTCAAATCGAAGAGGCACTGTCAGGCTTTGAACGTTCGCTTAAGGAATTTGAAACATTGCCCGACGAGCCTCTCGGTAACGGAGGTTTAGGCAGGCTTGCCGCTTGTTTTTTGGACAGCGCTGCAAATCTTAATGTGGCGCTTGACGGCTACGGTATTAAGTATCGTTTCGGACTTTTTAAGCAGGAAATTGAAAACGGTTTCCAAATTGAAAAGATATATAATTCTTTTGAATATAATGACCCTTGGTGCGTACCTTGCAAATGTGATAAGGTTAAGGTCAGTTTTAGCGACGGTGACGTCTGGGCAGTGCCTTATGATATGCCGATTATATCTTTTAAAACTCGTAAATTTTCAACTCTGCGCCTTTGGCAGTGCGAAAGCATAAATGAATTTGATTTTGCACTGTTCAGTGAGCAAAAGTATACAAAATCACTTGAAGAAAAAAATAATGCAGAGAATATTTCAAGACTACTATATCCAAACGATTCAACATTAGAAGGCAAAAAACTCAGATTTAAACAGCAGTATTTTTTTACAAGTGCTTCATTGCAGGATATTATTAAGAAATATAAAAAATACCAATGTGACGATTATAATCATTTTTCGCAATATATTACAATTCAGCTTAATGATACTCATCCTGTTGTCGCAATCCCCGAACTTATAAGACTTCTTACTCGTGACGGTTGCGATTTTGACTACGCACTTAATATCTGCCGTGATGTTTTTAATTATACAAATCATACAATTATGCCGGAAGCCCTTGAAAAATGGGATTTAAAGCTTATTGACAGCATTTGCCCTGATATTGCGAGAATTATCATCGGTATTGATAAAAGGCAGTCAGAGGAGCTTTCAAAAGGCAATTTTGATAAACTAAATATGCAAATCATTCAAGACGGCACTGTTAATATGGCGTATCTTGCCTGCTATGTATGTAAATATATCAACGGAGTAGCCGAACTTCACACAAAGCTTTTGAAAGAGAGCGTATTACCATCATTTTTTGATATCTATCCCGATAAATTTCAGAATAAAACAAACGGAATTACTCAACGCAGGTTTCTTCGTCTTTGCAATCCTGAATACAGTGCTCTTATTACCGAACTTTTGGGAAGTGATGAGTGGATTAACGATTTATCCCGATTAAAAGAGCTTGAAAAATTTGCTCAAAATAAAGATGTTTTAGAGAGATTTATCGAAATTAAAAAAGAAAACAAAAAGAAACTTGCAAGCTATATTCGTTTAAAAGACGGCGACTCTTTTTCACCCGATTTTATTGTTGACTCCCAAATAAAAAGGCTTCACGAGTATAAACGTCAGCTTTTGAATATTCTTGTTATTCTTGAACTTTATTTTGAAATTAAGGAAAAAAGTTTAAATGATTTTACCCCGACCGTATTCATTTTCGGCGCAAAGGCGGCGCCGGGTTATGACAGGGCAAAGGGGATAATTAAGCTTATTAATGAGGTCAAAAGGCTTGTTGAAGCTGACGAATACGTAAGTTGTTTTATTAAAATTATTTTTGTGAGCGATTACAGCATTTCTTATGCAGAAAAAATAATTCCTGCCTCCGATGTGTCAGAGCAAATTTCAACGGCAGGCACGGAAGCGTCAGGAACAGGCAATATGAAATTTATGCTAAACGGTGCTGTCACCCTTGGTACTTTTGATGGTGCAAATATTGAAATAGTTGAAAGAGCAGGGGAGGAAAATAATTATATTTTCGGTGCAAGGGTAGAGGAAATTAATAAAATAAAAGACGCCTATGAACCAGAGAAAATTTATAATTCAAATCCTAAGGTTAAAAGATGCCTTGATACTCTTGTTGACGGAACGTTGAGTGATAATAATACGGGTATCTTTAGAGAGCTGTATAACTCTCTATTAGAGGGCGCATCTTGGCATAAGGCGGATAATTATTATCTTTTGCTTGATTTTGAACCGTTTTTGCAGGCTAAGCTCAGACTTAATCTTGATTATAAGGATAAATATGCCTTTGCTGAAAAATGCTTTAGAAATACCTGTGCCGCAGGGTTCTTTTCGTCTGACAGAACAATAGAGGATTATTCAAAGAATATATGGAAAATCAATAAGCTATAAAAAAATATGAGTTACTTCATATTTATGAAGTAACCCATCAGCGTGTAGAAAAAGTCCGATTACAAATTTCTACACGCTGTAAGACTTCGAGAAAGTGAGATAAATTTCGTATTTTGCGAGCGGGTGCTGTACGTTGGTACTGCCCCCGAGCAAAAGACGGAAAGTG
>OGXV01000057.1_pt1 | contig 57713 bp, 37 predicted proteins | sample 1576391 | NCBI WGS metagenome assembly OGXV01 (sample SAMEA3541586, study PRJEB24748) | human gut metagenome | biome: human gut; feature: human-associated habitat; material: faeces | place: China | collected 2012 | reverse complement strand
CGGAAGCACCGGAATCCGTAAAATCGGAACTGGCGAAGATAAACAAACGACAGGATGATATTATCCGCTTCATCCGGCACTACGAGGAAGAACAACTAAATCCCATGATACGAACCGCCAATTCTATTGCAGTCCGGTTTGATAGTATTGGCAAGACATTGGAAACGCTTATTCTTTCACAATTGGAATCCAGTCGGGGGAAACAAACAGCCGTACTGCAAAAGGTAAGTGAACAATTTGGCAAGCACGCCGATGTAATCAACCAGCAGGGGAAACAACTCACCGCCCTATATCAGATACACCAACGGGATTATAAGAAGCTGCTTCAATTGATACAACTTTATTCGGAACTCTCCGCTTGCGGTGTGATGGATAGTAAACGGAAAGAGAACCTAAAAGCGGAAATCATCAATCTGATAAATACATAGAGCCATGCACATAGATTTTGCCCCACCATCAGGCGGAACATATAATAATGCAGGAAGTAGCCGACAACTAACCTCATACATGGAGCATGAGGATTTGGAGCGGATGGAGAAAGGAATCTATACCGATGGTTTCTTCAATCTGACAGAGGATAATGTATATAAATCAGCGGTCATAAAAGATATAGATACCAATATCGGGCAACTTCTTAAAACGGATGCTAAGTTTTTCGCTATCCATGTCAGTCCATCGGAAAGCGAACTTCGAGCAATGGGGAATACCGAACAGGAGAAAGCCGAAGCCATGAAACGGTATATTCGGGAAGTATTCATTCCTGAATATGCTAAGAACTTCAACAAAGGGTTATCCGAAGCAGATATAAAGTTTTACGGTAAGATTCATTTTGACCGTAGTCGTTCCGACAACGAACTGAATATACACTGTCATTTGATTGTGAGCCGGAAAGACCAATCGAATAAAAAGAAACTATCACCGCTTACCAATCATAAGAACACCAAGAACGGAGTAATAACAGGCGGTTTTGACCGTGTGAACCTATTCCAACAGGCAGAACAGGGTTTTGACAAGCTATTCAGCTACAACCGCCAGTTATCAGAATCCTTTGAGTATTCGAACACGATGAAGAACGGAAGCATTGACGATAAACTGAAAACGCAGGAGCAGGAGTTGAAAGAGCCGAAACAATATTTTACTGGCGAAAAGAAAAAAGAAATATTCCAATCCAGTGAAAAAGAAAACAAAATTTCTTGCAATCTTGATAGCAAGGCAGATAAAAAACATTCTTACAATCAGCAAAATAACGGCAGTGGTGATTCTCTATTATCTATCTTCTCATTGGGAGATGGCAATAATTACGATGCAACACAGGCGGAGGAATCACAAACAAAGAAACTCAAAAAGAAAAAGAAGAAAGGGATTAGACGATGATTGAATATGAGGAACTAAGAGCCGATATAGACTGCTACCTGATGGAGCGTTTCAAATATCGTAAATCACTTGTTTACCTGACAGTGGATAATATCATTACCACCCGTAGGAATAGCCGAATAGATTTGTATTTGCGTATCAGAAAGGTTGAAAGCCTATTTCCACCTGATTGTCTGATTATTGCCCGATTGGGATTCAGTAAAGAACGGATAGGGCATGGTACGCACTTTCTCCTGTTCTTGACAGGGGTAGCCTTAAAGTATGGATTCAGGTACATCGGAATTGAATGTGCCAACATGAAAAGCGGTGCTTTCGCCAAGAAGTTAGGTTTCAATTCAATAGATGATGAAAACTATTCCATAACTGTAAATAATCTAACATCTTATTTTTCAATGGAATAATTTAATAATTCCTTTCTTTCTCTGAACACAAAGGTATATTCCGAGAATAAAACGGCAACACCGAGCCGCAAGCGGTTTTTGAAAATTTCTTCCTTTTTCGTTCCTCAAAAGAGTAAATTTCCAAAAAGTGTTGCCTTATTTATTCTCTCCATATGTGAGATGTTTATCAGAGAAAAAAAGGAAAAAATGGTTGTGGTAAGACTATAAAAATATTGATAGTAGAATATGCATTGCCTATCTATAGTTCTTTTTTATATCGAAAATAAAACTAAGGTAATATGACATTCCAAGTTTTCTTATTCGCATCATATTGAATTTTATTTTTATAATGGGGCAATAATAACAATGCGGAATCCAGCTTAGGAGCCATTATAGTAATATATGAATCCGTTTCTTTAAAACTAATCTCATAATTTTTTCTTGCTAGCGAGAGTTTTAGTTCATTGTAGCTGTTCTCTTTTTTCAACGAATCATTTTCTTTCACCAAATCAGAATAGGTTAGTGGATTTCCATTCGTTGATCTATAATATATAGTTCTATTTCCATTTATAGAATCATAAGATAAATCCATAAATTTAGTAAATAAAGAATCCGACCATTGAAGGTTATTGATTGTGTTTCTTTTTTCTACAATATCATCGTTTAAAAGATTAATTTGATTATCAGCTTGATATAAAGAAATACCAATGTAAATAATTACGCCAAGCATAAGCAGCATAGCATATCCTATGCCTTTATCCGCTTTCTTATTTTCATCAATAATTTGATTTGCTTCATCTAACAAGACGCTAACCGCATCTTTATATTCTTGACTCTCGTTATTGTTTATTTCTTTTCTTATATCAACAATAACGTCACTTAAACGTCTTATTTTATTTTTTTTGCTCATATCTAATTTTATAAAGATTACATTCGTTTTTCAAATCGACAATTTCTTTTAGGTATTTTTCTTTCGCATCAAATAGAGCATTATTCAACTTGTTTTCCATCTCATTTTGTTTTCTCAATTGAATAATTTCCTCATGTATTCTGCCAACTTTATAACCAGCAATAACAAAAGCACCAATAAGAAGTATTCGCCCCCATGTAGAGTCTAGCTTACTAAAAAACAACTTTATTTTATCAATAGAGTCATCTCCTTTGGATACATATCGCTTATTAGAAACTTTGGTCACGCTATCTATTATTACATGAATACATTAATAATCAATCAAATAAGATTCATGTGCAAATTTACGACTTTTACATTTCATATACAAACATTGGTCTAAATAGTCGAGCATAATTTATTCCATCAATTCATATCGACCCTCAATTCGGTCTGCAAGGTTCGTCATATCCTCATTAATCTTAGTACGGGTTATATCCGCATAGATTTGAGTAGTGGAAATACTTCGGTGTCCCAGTGTTTGGCTAATCGTTTCTATCGGGACACCCATTGAAAGACAGAGGGTTGCATAGCTATGCCTTGCCATGTGGTAGGTCAGCCGTTTATCAATCTTAGCTGCTTTTGCTATCTTTTTCAACTGAATATCAGCATTTTCTATTGTGCATAGCCTAAACACCCTTCCGCCAAAACCAGCAAAAGCAGTGTCCCAGTATTTTTCGATAAGCCGTAACGGAATATCAAGTAGTGGAATATAAGATGTACTTCCGGTCTTTTGGCGGTTCAGGACAATCCATTGTTTGCCATCTTCTTTCCGTACAATATTATCATGCCGTAAGTTCTTCAAATCCACATAGGCAAGCCCCGTAAATGTCGAAAATATAAACATATCACGAATAAAATTGGCACTCTCATGCTTCATGTCTACTTGCATCAATCGTTCTATTTCATCCATAGATAACCATTTCCGTGTAATTGTTATCCGCTGCGGACGATAACCAAAGAACGGATCTTGATACATCCAACCTCTATTTAAGGCTCGCATTACAGCCCGACGTAATGGTTTTATTGTGTTGTTGGTTGTACTTGCACCCATTTGTAGATTGACTTTCAGATAGTAAACATACGATTCTACAAAATCGAAGTCTACTTGTGTAAATGGAATATCTGCTACTCCGTATTTATATTGCAGGAACTCTTTTAAATGCTGATAAGCACAACAAAGATGTGTATAGGTAGTTTTTACTATCAGAATACCGACAGACTGCCGTTTTTCTTCAACCAAGGCTGCAAACTCCTGTATCAGACTGTTTTGCTTAATACCAATTCCCTTGATAGCGTTTTTCAGAATTTCAGCCGTAATGTAACTTTTGCTTTCCAGTAGAGTTTTATAATGGCGGATAAGTTCAGACCTGTAGTTTTCAATCTCTTTGTTGATGCTTGTTTCTTCCTTTGATTTACCCGTGGCAATGCCTTGTTTGGCATCCCACTGTTCAGGTAATAATTCCAAGCTCGTACTGAAAGCCGAGCTTTTGCCATCTACACTGATACGCCCCATGACAGGGCAGTTACCTGATTTTTTCTTTTTGCTGGTATTCAGATAAAAGAGTATAGCGAAAGTACTTCTATTGTTTTGCATAATATCTATATTGGGGATTATTAAAAGTTGAATTTTGTGGCAAGGCGTGCAGATAGTTGCTGCATATCATTACCAATCTTCTCATTATTAAGACGTGCATAGCGTTGAGTAGTTTGGATATGCTTATGACCTAACATTCGGCTAACGCTCTCAATCGAAACGCCTTGAGAAAGGCAGATTTGAGAAGCGAAAGTATATCTTGCAACATGATAGGATAAGCACCGATTGATACCGCAGTTTCTCGCAATCCGTTTCAAACCGACATTAATCTGTCCCAAACTCATATGGGGAAATACTTTTCCATCGGGAGCAAGCCCTTTGTAATACTCCATAATTTGAATAGGGATATTCAACAGTTTTACATTAAATTCCGTATGTGATTTCTGTCTGTTGGCTGAAATCCACAGGCTACCATCGTCTTCGGTAATAATGTCTCTCCAAGAGAGTTTATGCAGGTCTACATAAGCCAATCCTGTAAAGGTTGAAAACAGGAACATATCACGGATAAACCGTTGTGTGCCTGATTTAAGGGGAGTTTGTATAAGCAAGTCCAGTTCGTCATTGGTGAGCGACTTGTTTTTAAGCACTGTTTTTTCCAGTTCAAAGCCATCAAAAGGTGGTCGGGTGATAATATTCCGATGCAACGCCAAGCGTACCACCTTGTTCAATTTGATAATACGTGCCTTGACTGTGTTCGGATTCATCTTACGTTTTACCCGAAAGAAGAGATTCAACGCTTCGATGAAAGGTAAATCCAACTCGGTCAAGGGAATATCCTCGATATGGTATTCTTCCCGAAGGAACTGTTTTAGCTGTTTGTAAAGAATTTCATACTGCTTGTAGGTGGATTGTGCCCGGTCAATGCCTATTCTTCCTTTGAAGTCTTCCATCATTTCACTGAACAGGATAAGTAGCGTTTTCTGTGCGGTGGCAATTCCCTGAAAAGCATTCTTTACTTCGATAGCGGTTACTTTTCCTGTCCGCTTTAAAATGTCCCTGTAATGCGCATGTATGGAGAGATTAATTTTATTAATCTCTCTGTTGAGTTCAACGGCTACACGGCTTTTTCCGATTGCCCGACCTGATTTTACATTCCAAAGCCGTTCTTCTATTTTCAGCTTTGAGCCAAATTGTGCGATGGTGCTACCGATGATGATTTTCCCAACAATCGGGTAAACGGCATCGGGATTTGTTTCTGTTCTTTCGGTGTTCCCCTCTCGTTTGAGGTAGAAGGACACCTTTAGTTCGTTGTTCATAACGCTCACATTTTAAGTTCGTAAAATTACTTTCAATATGAGTTATTTGAACAATGTAAAGCACAGACAAACAACGCTATAACCAGACGTTTAACGTCATTGTTTTGCTCTGCTTTTCGCTTAATGGAACGGGTAACGGTTTAGAAGCGGAAAGTTTGCTCTAATCCGCTTTTTCTTGCTATTTCGCTACTCGGCATCCAAAGACACTAAAAGACATACATTTCTATTAACCAATCAATTACATTGCTTTTCTCTAATTCTTCTTTCAGGCATCTTGTTTTTTGAGTAACTCAAAAGGCAGCGAGTAACTCGCCACTCCTTGCCCTTGCAGTGAATAATCCCCCTCCGAAGTCGGGTGATTTTAGAGAAACTTGGCTTTACAATCATATTTTAGCGCCTATTTTTGGATTATCTCAAATAGAAACAATATATTTGTATTATATGCTAGTTAAATGAGCAAATAATGAAAGACTTAAATAGATTGAAAGTCGTTTTAGCCGAACAAAAGAAAACAGGTAAATGGTTGGCTGAACGATTAGGAAAAGATATCTCAACCGTATCTAAATGGTGTTCAAATAAAATGCAACCATCGTTAGAAATGTTAATGAGGATTGCAGAAATACTTGACGTGGATATTAGAGAACTAATAATTACCACTAAACGATAATTATGGATGGTCAGTTTATAACAAATAAAGATTTGATATTATCGGATATTATCAATTCGATTCTACCAAAGTGCGATAATGCCTATTTCTTAGTAGGCTATTTTTATTTTTCGGGTTTTGCAGAACTCTGTGAGAAGTTGAAGAATGTAAATCTCAAAGTTCTTGTGGGGCTGGAAGTAGAACGCAATATTATTAATGGTATAAAAGAAGTTGAGAATTTCACGACTTCAAACAAATCGCGTGGGCAATTGCGTGAGGATTTTTACAAAGGTTTCGTTGATATCTACAATAACACAGACTTTTTTGACTCCGAAGAGCAGATAGAGAAATTCAGGCTCTTTTTAGAAAAGATAGAGAATGGAACATTGGAAGTTAAGAAGACTTCTGATCCCAACCATGCAAAATTATATTTATTCCAGAATAGAGAGGAAGAAGATGTATGCGGTACATTCCCCGGAACAATGATCACAGGTTCAAGCAACTTTTCTGTAGCAGGGTTAAAGAATCGTCTGGAACTGAATGTGATTCTTCGAGACAAACCGAGTTACGTTGAAGGCAAATCCGTTTTCGATGAATTGTGGGACACTGCCGTAACGATTGTAGATGAAGAACATATCGCAGACTTCAAGGAGAAGGTCATCAAGCACATTTGGTTTGAAAAGCTCTATTCTCCATACGCAATGTTTATTCGCGTATTGCATGAATACTTTAATATTACTACTGATGAAAACATACTGACTCCAAGCGATATAACAGACGGCACATATTCTGATTTAAAATACCAGACGGATGCTGTGCAATTGGCATTGAACTCCATTAAGAACCATGAAGGAGTAATCATTTCGGACGTTGTAGGCTTGGGTAAAAGCATTATCGCCTCTACGGTTGCACGAAATTTACGTTTGCGTACCATTATTATATGTCCTCCTCACTTGAAACAGCAATGGGAGGAGTATAAAGATGAGTTTGGCTTTACGGCATCCGTGTTCAGTACAGGTAAGGTAGAAGCGGCGCTAAATCACTATCGTATGATTGCCCGACCTGATGAAAAATTCCTTATTATTGTGGACGAAGCACATAAATATAAGAATGAATTTATTTTGGATTATAGTATCCTGCATGACTTATGTATGAGCAATAAGGTGATGTTACTTACGGCAACACCGTTTAATAATCGCCCGGAAGACATATATTCTATGCTGAAACTCTTCCAAATACCAAGTAAATCTTCACTTAAAACTGTAGAAAATTTGAGTGCAGCATTCAAAGACTTGATTTCAAGATATAAGGATTTAGCGGAAGGACAGCGGAAGAATATATTGTCAAAATCCGAAATCAAAAGTGAAGCAGATTCCATCGCTCAAAACATTCGTTCCATTATTTCTCCTTTGGTCGTTCGTCGTTCACGTCTTGATCTGGAAGAAATTCCGGAGTACAAAGAGGACTTAAAGCGTCAGCATATAAATCCTGTGATTCCCGAATCTCCTGTACAGTTAGGATACTATTTGGGAGATATTCGTGAACTCTATCTTCGTACATTGAATTTGATTTCTCCAACAGATGAAGAAAAGAAAAATAACCCGGGATTTCATAACTATGAAGGCGCCCGTTATAAGCCGACTGCATATATTGTTGATGACGAGAAATCGAAAAAGGATCTGGATAAGGAATTGGAAGAAAAGATGGGTACAGATTTGGGCATGTTAATCGGGCGACAGGTTAATGTATCCCTCTTTATGCGCCGTATGCTGGTTCGTCGCTATGAGAGTTCGGTGGCGGCATTCCGTGATTCTCTGAACTCTATGATTGATTCTTCGGAGCATATATTGAAGTGGATAGAAAAACGTGATAAAGTACCTGTATATAAAAAAGGCACACTACCTGATGTGGATGAATTTTATGAGACAACGGCTGATGATTTAATTGAAGAAATTACGGAAGTTTTTGAAAAATATCAAGAACGCGGATTCTTTGAGATTGACATGAAGTATATAAAACGGGAAGAGTTTCTTAATGATATCCAAGCTGATTTACAATTATTGAAAGATATTCGTGAAGAATGGTTTAAGCCACAGAAGAAGACTGTTAAAGGAAAATCAGTGACTACCTATGACATGAAGTTTGATTATAAGCTTGATGCTTTCCGTAAACTTCTGAAGGAACAACGTATGGCAGACCCGGCTCGTAAAATAATCGTTTTTACAGAGTTTGCCGACACTGCTAATTATTTGGGAGCAGCATTGGAGAACGAAGGATTAGGTGTATTCAAATATACATCAAAAGAAGCGTCCTCTACCAACAAGTCAATAATTCGTGCCAATTTTGATGCGGGCTTGAAACCTCAATATCAAAAGGATGATTATCAAATATTGATTGCTACCGATGCCATATCTGAAGGATATAACCTGCATCGTGCCGGTACTATCTTCAATTATGATATACCTTATAATCCGACTCGTGTCATTCAGCGTATTGGACGTATCAACCGTATCAACAAGAAGATGTTTGACAAGTTGTATATATACAACTATTTCCCGACAGATATAGGTGAAGCTGAAACACGAACAAAACAAATATCGACTTTGAAAATGGCAATGATACACGCCATTATGGGCGAAGATACCAAAGCCTTAACCGATGAAGAAGAACTGAATGCATTTTTTAAGGAACGCTACCAGGCGGAACTTGCCAAGAGTGAAGAACGTTCGTGGGATACTAAATACCGCAATCTACTTAATAAAGTAAAGGGGACAGATGTTCATTCTATAGCTCTTCAGATACCACATCGTGCCCGAATAGCCCGTGAAGTGGAGAAAGCATGCAAGGGAATTATTCTTTTTGGTAAAAAAGGTAATGATTTCGTTTTTAAGATCGGAATGAATAACACTGATATCCCACTAATGCTTACTTCAGAACAAGCATTGAATCTTTTTGAAGCAACAACAGAGGAAGAACCAGTAGCAGTAGACAAACAGTTCGATGAAATCTATCAGCACGTCAAATCACATTTATATCGTAGTATTGCAAAAGATGAAAATGAGAAGTCACGTCTTGAAGCCTTTGACAAATTGAAATTATGGCTGAAAACCAAAGCATTGCCAAAGGATTATTTGAATGATTTGTTAATGATTCTGCAGAATGACGGTCTAACCGGGGAAGAAGTTCGTTTTATCAACAAACAGACGAGCAAGACTACTGATAAAGTTATGGAGAAGATAACCCAAGATTACCTGAATCGTATAGTGGATAAAATGAATAAAGTGGAAGAGGGTGATGAAACACTTATCCTTGCCGAACAAATTAAATAAACGGAGGATTATGGAATTCAATAAAAGATACAATCGCACAGAGTTTATCGATTTCTTGCAACACAAGTTTTTGCCGGAAGATTTCGTGGTAGAAACAACAAGTATTGATATAGAACGCCAAACTAAGTATATACGTGCTATTACCAAATTGGGGTCAAGCGAAATGCTCGATTTGGTAGTGTACGAAGTATGTCACAACTCCACACAAGATGCTCGTGTAGGCTTGTCGAAAGAGGCATTCCGCTTCCTTGCAGATGAATGGGAAAGCAGAGCGTTGGTGCTTTTCGTACCAGAGAATAGCGATGCCAACTATCGTTTCTCTTTAATTACCATCGATTTGAATGAAACCGAAGAAGGCAAGCTGCAACGTATTTACTCTAATCCTCGTCGCTATTCCTACTACTTAGGTGAAGGTATTGCTTATTATACACCTAACAAATATCTAAACAATTTAGGCCGTGTTACTAGTGAGAAGGATTTGACAGAACGCTTCTCTGTAGAAGTATTGACCAAGGCATTCTATCAGGAACTCTCCGACTGGTATGCATGGGCGGTCAAAATTATACGTTTCCCGAATAAATTGGATGATAAAAACGACGATGACAAGTATAATGCCGAAGCCGCCATCCGTTTGGTCACCCGTCTTATCTTTGTGTGGTTCTTGAAACAGAAACAACTGATACCGGAAGAATTCTTTGATGAAGGCTATATAAGAGAAAACTTAATTGAAGATTTTAATCCCAATACAAAAGTAGACTTGTTCTATAAATCATACGAAAGTAAGTATTATAAGGCCATTCTTCAGAATCTGTTCTTTGCCATGCTCAATAGTCCGATAACCAAAGAGGGCGATAGCGAACTAAGTGAACGCCATTTCCGTTCCGGACGTGGAGATTACGACAATAATAAATTGATGCGTTACGAAACCATGTTCAAGAATCCGCAATTGTTTATCGATTTGGCCAATCGTACTGTTCCATTTCTTAATGGCGGTTTGTTTGACTGTTTGGATGACAAGGATAATAAAAACTATGTAGATGGATTTTCCGACCGCGAAGAAGTTAAAAAATCACTTGTTGTTCCCGATTACTTGTTCTTTGGCGAAGAGGTGGGCAAAAATATCGACCTCTCGGAATGGTATGGCGACAAGAAGAAAAAGCGTGTCAGTGCCCATGGTATTATTGACATACTGAAGCGGTATAACTTCACAGTAGAAGAGAATACCCCTTTCGACCAAGAAGTGTCGCTCGATCCGGAATTGTTGGGTAAAGTGTTTGAGAATTTATTAGCTTCTTACAATCCGGAAACACAGTCTACGGCTCGTAAGCAAACCGGTTCGTTCTATACTCCGCGTGATATTGTGCAATATATGGTGGATGAAAGTCTCGTAGCACATCTCAAGCGGATGGTAGGTGAAGAATTAGAAGCGGAATATCGCAAGCTAATTAGCTATGCAGATGAGGAAAGCCTCTTGACCGATGCGCAAAAGCAACAAGTGATAGAAGCTATCTATCATTGTAAAATACTCGACCCTGCCTGCGGTTCGGGAGCATTCCCTGTAGGTATGCTTCAGCAGATGGTCCATATCCTTTCTAAACTTGACCCTATCAATGAGCAATGGAAAAAGATGATGCTCGACAAAGCGGTCAATGAAAGCCGTACTGCTTTCCAAGCAGAATCAAAGGAAGAACGAGAAGAACGTTTAAAGGATATTGAGAACTCTTTCGATGAGAATCTTAACAATCCCGATTATGCCCGTAAGCTCTATCTAATAGAAAACTGTATTTATGGTGTAGACATTCAGCCTATTGCCATCCAGATAAGTAAGCTCCGTTTCTTTATCTCACTCGTGGTAGATCAAAAGACAACGACCAATCCTGCCGATAATTTCGGTATTCGTCCGTTACCTAACCTCGAAGCCAAATTTGTAGCTGCCAACTCGCTTATTCCTTTGGCAAAGACAGAAAATAACTTAGGTCGTACACCCGAAATTATTGAAATAGAAAATAAACTAAAAGAAGCCAATCATAAAATATTCGGTGCTAAGACTGTTCGTACAAAACGCAAATGGAAGGAAAGGCTTATTGAACTTCGTACCGAGATGGCTGAAAAACTGGCAGATAATGGTTTTCTTACTACTGATGCTGCCAACCAACTTGCATCTTGGGATATGTTCAACCAAAACACATCCGCTTCATTTTTCGATGCCGACTGGATGTTTGGAGTACAGGATGGTTTTGATGTGGTGATTGGGAATCCACCGTATGTGTTATTACAGAATACGAACATACCAGAAGAACAAAAAAGTATTTTAATAGATTATTATTATTCGGCTCAATACAAAATTGATTTGTACCATCTGTTTATTGAACTATCCATATATATTGTAAGCAAAGATGGAACCATTTGTTTAATAACACCAGTGAATTTTACAATGAATGAATTTAGCAATAAGCTAAGAGAATTATTAACTTCAAAAGCTATTATAAAAACATTAGTACGTTTTTATATCCCATTATTTGAAAATGCTTCCGTTGATAATGCTATCATTTTATTACATAAAGGTCTTAATTGTGATTCGCTTGTTCAAGTAATAGATGTAAAAGAAAGCTACGCACATATTAGTGATAATGAAAGTTTTTTTATCAAACAGGACTGTATTCAACCCCCGAATTTTTTCTTTGAATTTGGTTCTGCTTCTACTAGTAATCAAATTATTGAGAAACTCGAATATCATCCTCCTTTAAAAACTTTTGCATCTTCTTATTTTGGAATTCAAACCTTTAATAGGAGTATATATGTCAGCCCCGAAAAAAAGGATGATTCATACAAACCTGTTGTAGATGGTGTACATGTTCGTCGATACGAATTGTTGCCAAATGCTGAATACGTATGTTTCAATAAATATGCAATAAAAAGTGGCGGTAATGCCGAGGTATATCATCGAGAACGAATTCTGGTTCGACAAATAGGAAAATTTCCAGAAGGTACATTATGCCCTTCTGGAGTCTATACATTGAATACGATATATAATATCTATTTATTGAACGATAGGATTTCTATTAAATACCTATTAGCTCTTATCAATTCGAAGGTATTAAGATATTATTGGATAGAAAAGTTTTCAGATTCAAAAGAAACATTCCCCAAGATAAAAAAACGGCCATTGGAAGCATTACCGATAGTTGAAGCCTCCTGCAATACACAACAAAGAATAGCATCTATAGTTGATAGTATAATAAACTCGAAAAACAAAAAATATGAAAGTGAAATAGATACAATTGTCTATCGCCTCTATAACCTCACCTACGATGAAGTTCTTATTGTAGACCCCGAAACTCCAATCACACGTGAAGAGTATGAACAATAAAAGCAATCGTTATATGAATAATTTAAAAGATATTATTATTGGAGTAATAGGAGGGTTAATTACTTTCTGTATTACCTCATTCCTAACAGAGAAATGGGATATTCAGCTTCCTTTATGGATATGGTTAATTGTCTTGGTTGGAGTTTGGGTTTTGGGTTACGCAATCTACTGTCTGATTCTTTGGTATTAAGTGAGAAAAATAATTTCAGAATTTACAGAGAGCGCATTTGGAGATTCTTTTGTTTATACATGGAAATACAAAAAAACTCAAATGGACGTTATAGCGTATATGGATACGAACCGACAGAAATTCGCACAAAAAAATCTTTATCAGAAATGAATAATGAGAGAGTGCATACTTGTGGTCATGAAGTCCCAGAAGATACCATTAAACTCTTTATTCAATTGACTATAATAATCAATGTTAATAAGATAATGGGAAAGAAGCTGTTTCCCTTGTTAAGATATTTACACTGGACAGAAAACTTACAACGTCACAATCTACTTCATTAAATAGTAAAAACTACAAATTATGTCCCGACTAAGTGACCTATACAAAGCAATGGAAACATTGCGCAAAGAAGGGCTTTCATTGAATGAAGACCTGGAAAAACAAGTGAGTGATTTGGAAGAGAACATTATCAAGAAAGAAATTCTTCCGATTGTAACCGAAACGATTGCACCAGCTTTAAAGCAAGTGCAGCGTGAATTAGTGCTTGTCGTGGATTATGTACCCGGCTCGCCTATTAGTGTACATTTGTCTCGTAAACGAAATTTCACAGCAGATATAGCGGATGCCAAAGAGATTCTTCCTGATCCACAGGTGGAGCATAAGGAAATAGGTAAGACCGGGCCAAAAGGCGAAAGTGCGTCGGCTACCCGATTGAAAATTACATTTGTTGATGGTCGGGTGATTCAAGAACCACAAGCGGCTGAGACTTTCCGTAAATTTGTGATGGAAATAGGTGCCGAGCGCGTACGTTCATTAGGAATGAAACAAAATAAAGTACCTTTGATTTCCAATACGCTTGATAAGAAATATAAGAGTTCACAAAAGCCTGTCGGTAATGGTTGGTATCTGATGACATGTAGCAATACGCTTACTAAGAAACGAGATATAGAACGTATTGCCAATGCGTTTGATATAAAAATTAAAGTTGAAATAGTGTAATTCCTTTAATCATGAAACGAATAAGAATATTCATAAGTAGCGTACAGAGTGAGTTTGCCGAAGAACGTGCAATGCTTTGTCATTATATCCGAACAGACGTGTTGTTGGGTAAATTCTTTGAGCCGTTTATTTTTGAGGAAGTTCCGGCTAATGAGTATCCCACCAATCATGTTTACCTGAAAGAAGTTGAACTATGCGACATCTATTTGGGGCTGTATGGCAATCTGTATGGATACGAGGATAAAGAAGGTGTTTCTCCAACGGAGCGAGAATATGATTTGGCGGCATCATTGCATAAAAGCCGACTTATCTATATAAAAAGCATTGGCGAGGAGAAAAGGCATCCCAAAGAAACAGCATTGATAAGAAAAGTCGAGCAAGATATAGTACGTAAGACTTTTGTAGATATTGACGGATTACGAACTTCGGTATATGCTTCTTTAATCAGATACTTGGAAGAAAAGGAATATATCCGGTGGCGACCATTTGATGCTTCCTGCGATAATGGAGCGACATTGAAGGATTTAGATGAGGATAAAATGAGGAATTTTATACACATGGCTCGTTCAAAACGTAACTTTCCTCTGCCTGTAGAAACTTCTCCTGAGGTTTTGCTTACTCATTTAGATTTAATTGATGAGAATGGACGTTTGGCTAATGCAGCCATATTGTTATTTGGAAAGAAACCACAGAAGTATTTTATTACTTCAGAGGTAAAGTGTGTACAATTTTATGGAGATGTAGTGGAGAAACCAATGCCGGCATATCAGATATACAGAGGCGATGTTTTCGAATTGGTCGACCAAGCTACAAGTTTTGTAATGAGCCGTATCGATAATTGGGTAGGGACAAGAGCTGTGGGAGAAAAAGCTGATATTCCAACACGTCCGGAATTGCCTATTGATGCCGTAAAGGAAGCTATTGTAAATGCCGTTTGCCATAGAGACTACACAAGTAATGCGAGTGTACAGATAATGTTATTTCGTAACAGACTGGAAGTTTGGAATCCGGGAACATTACCATACGGTCTTACCGTTCATAAACTTCATGGACCGCATAAATCGTTGCCCGCAAACCCGTTGCTTGCTGACCCAATGTATTGGAATGGATATATTGAGAAAGTAGGAACAGGTACAGAGGATATTATCAACAAGTGTCGGGAATATGGCTTAAAGTCTCCTGAATTTTATCAAGAAGAAGATTTTAGAGTGGTCATTTGGAGAGTAATCGGGGGACAAGACGTTCCAAAGGTGATCCAAAGCGATCCAAATAATGATCCAAAGGTGATCCAAGGCGATCCAAACAATGAAGCTAGACTTTTAGAGTTGATAACAGAAAATCCCTCAGTGTCAAGGGCGGAACTTGCCAAGCGACTTGATTTGAGTGAACGACAAATAAGAAAAATAATCGACCAGCTACGTAATAATGGTAAATTAAAACGGGAAGGTGGTAAAATTGGGAAATGGATTATTATTGAAGAATAGTAAAAAAAAGTAGCCAACTTTTGCTCCTAATAAGGAATTTGGCTACTTTTGTTTCAGAGTTGTTTGACATTAGCAAAATGCAGCAAATTAATGCGACCGTAATGTTGCCAAATCGTTACCGACAACTTATTACCTCTCAATTACAGTCTATCAGTCAGATAGATATGTAAAAGTATCTTATCCGTGGCAAAGATAGTTGTAATTTTCGTGAACCAGACCAACTCACCTAATTTATAGGATACTCTGTTAAAAAAAACTATATATCCTCTATAAATAAAAAGCAAAAAAGAATACTATTAGGTCCGATCTCGTCAGAAAGAGGTTTACCGAAAGTCCAGATATCAAAGTTTTGGAATCTTCTTCTGTCCGTTTCTTTAAAGAAGGACGGTCTAAAGTGTATGGCATCATTCATAATAGTGGCATTTCTATTCTCGTCACCTGTTCTTCTTCGGGTACGTTGGGATTGCTGTAATAATATTCTATGGATGTTCCCGAAGGTTTGTAACCGTTGTTTTTTATCCATTCCATCATTTCATTGTACAGGACAGCCAGTTCATTGTAAGTTCCTCTATGCAGACAGGAAACTATTTTTCTTTCCGGTATCGTAATAGATCGTATAGCCCCTTCACCCTGTAACTCTCTGGACGATTTTAGACCAATAATCATTTTTATATTGTGTTCAGTCAGGCTCTCAAAGTCGGGATACTCAACGTAAGGAATATCAGTAGTGATTTCGCCTTGTGCCTTAAATAAAGAGTCTATTTTTACGAAGTTTTTCCCGATAGCCTCCGGCATTCCGTTCATATCCGTGTGTACTTCAACAGCCAAAGCGGATTGCTCCGGTTGTTTCAATAGCATGATTTCTGAAATCTTTCCCATAATACATTGTTTTTAGAGTGTTGGTAATTTCTTATTTCTTTGTGACCGGAATATAAATGTCGGTCATTAATTCTGTTCTAAGAGTAGAGGAGGGACGGTTCATATACATCTCAAAGCTAAAGGTACTTTGAGGGCGATATTTACTTTCCGGAAACCACTCTTCATAAATAGTCCGGTATAACTTATGCAACAAAGAGTAGGCTCCGATATGCCTGAATACAGCATAACGTCCACCGGGAACTTCCATCACTCCCGGTTGCGAATCATTTTCAATGTCATCAATTGTCACCCCGAGATAGAAGCGGCATTTATTCGTGGGAGTGATGGACGGGTCATCCATACTAAGGCTGACAAACTTATAATTCAACTTTTCTTCATTATACTGCTTGGCGTAATTGGTCAGTCTGTTCCATATTAATTTGTATCGGAGCTCATCTTTGTATTTTTCACCAACCTCGATACAAAATACTTTCATTGGCAGAATCGACCGGATTTCAGGAGTGATAACCGCATGTTGCTCATCATACATCGGCTTGTACTTCTCCCTATATTGAGAGCTCGATATGCCAAAATGTTTTTTGAAGGCTTTGGCTAGACTAAATTTGGTCTGATAGTTTGTCTGTTCCGAAATCTGATTTAATGTAAACTCGGTGGATACTAACAAATGTGCTATATGTTCGAGACGTAAACGCTGTATGTAGCTTCCGATATTTTCTCCGGCAACAGTTTGAAACACTCTTCTGAAGTGATATTTGGAAAGTCCGCTTATCGTGCTAAGCATGTCTGTATCCAAAGTATCGAATAAGTGATTATTGATATAAACGATTATATCCTGAATCTTCTGGTGATGGATATTACAGGTTTCCAGCTTCTGTTTCCACCGTTTCAGATGGGGTAACCGTTCGTTGAGGATGTGCCTAAGTTCCTCCGGCGAATAAGCAGTATCTGCATATTCATTGTACTTGTCGGTGTATTTTATCCAGATATTAATCATTTCCGACATCGGAATGTCGACGATATATTTTCCGTCTTTCAGACAGTAATAGCAATATTCATCACTTCGCGAACCGTCAGAGTTAGTACCCAGATATTTCTCTACATCAAAGCGGAGAGGCATCCCGCAACTTTGACAATACCTCTTATTTATTTCTGATTCAATCATCGGTTGGGTTTTCGTTTGATAGATAGGAGCCGCTCTATATCATTAAATAAAGAAGTATCTTTTAATTCGAACATAAGCCACTTCCCATCATGGAAAGTGGTCGTCTCATCATATATCTTTTGAGCCGCATTGGAGAACATTTCTCGTATGGATTCGAATTTAGTGCGTTCATCTTTACCTAAAATAACCATGAACCCAATCGTTTGCTCTTTGGCGTATAGGGCACATAGAGTTTTTCCGCCTCTGCGATATTTGTATTCGTAGGTCCATTTTTTCCCTCCATGATTCCACATTTGTTCCATATTGTACTTCTCCTCGATAAGTTGGCGAAGTGAAGTCCATAGATCATAAAGTTCCTTACCTGTCAAGGCTTCCAGAGTTTCGGGAGTTGGGATTTGAAAAGTTTCTTTCATGGCATTCCGTATTTACTTTTGATTATCTACATCACAAAGGTAGACTGAATTTCTAATAGATCGTTGTCCAATATAGGCATTTTAGGCAGTGCAACTGAACAAACTGTCCCGAAATTAATTTATTTTGTAGAAGCGGGATATTGATGTATAACCTTTATCTTTGCATTAATTTAAAACAAAGCAAAATTTAAAGAAAATGAAAACAATGCTATTAGCGGTAGGCACTCTGTGCCTCATGGCAGGTTGCTCGTCGAAAGTGAGCAGTTTTAAAGGAATTGTAAGTGATGCAACCATGAATACGGTAACGATTGTTACGGATAAGAATGATACCCTTTCATTCAGTACGATGGATGCGAATAAAGAAGAAGTCAATGGTTTACTTCTGAATGATACGCTGGAAGTGTTTTATACAGGAAAATATACACCGGGGATGCCGGCTACTAAATTAGTTCAGTATCCGCAATCTCCGCTTGTGGGAGGTGACCGGGATGAACATGGCTGTATCGGTTCTGCCGGATACGTATGGTGTGAAGTGCAAAAAGACTGTATCCGCTTGTTCGAGAAAGGGATTCGTACAGAGGCGGTGGATGGTAGCGACGCTTCTGCTTTCATTGTTTTTAGTCCCGATTCTACACAGCTGGAACTTTTCTTTTCCAATAATCAGCCCAATGAAATATTGGAAAGACGTGGACTGCCTTCAGGAGGTTATGCATGGAACGTGGAGGACGATGATACGAAAAATGTACGATTGATAGATGGCTTGTGGACAATCAGCCAAAGAGATAAATTAATTTATACCCAGAAAGCCGGGAGCTAATTTAAAAAGCTCCGGTATTCTGTAGATTTGTTTATAGTGTCATATTCCTGGCCGTCAATGTAGCATAGACATTTTCTGCGTATTGTCTTCCTATGGGGATTACAATCCGGCATCCGGTCAGGTTTATTTCCCGTTTAGAAAATCGTTCCACTTTATTAATCGGAATGATATACGAGCGGTGCGTACGTAGAAAAGCCTTTTCGGGTAACATCTCCTGAATGCTTTTCAGACTTGTGCGCGATAATATATAGTTGCCGTTTATACGGAATATTTTCGTATAATTTTCCATTGCTTCGATATAAAGAATATCGGAGACAGGAATAGATATATTATTGTATTCTTGTTTGATTATGATGTTTTCCGGCTGTTTGTTCTGGCGTGCTTCGATAAAGACAATCGCTTTCTCCACTGCCTTCTCAAATCGTTCGTAAGCGAAGGGTTTATGCAGGAAATCCACGGCATCGAGGTCGAAGCCGTCCAGTGCATACTGTGCATGGGCTGTCGTAAAGATGAGACAACTCTCGGGAGGAAGTGCATGGGCAATATCCAGTCCGCTGATGCTGTTCATTTCAATATCCAGAAAGACCAGATCAGGTTTGCACCGGGCTATTTCTTTCAGCCCGGTCAGCGGTTCGCTGAAAGTAGTAAGTTCCAGTCCGCCTTTTCGTTCGCAAAACTGGCTGATGATGAGCAATGCAATCGGTTCGTCGTCAATAGCGATACAAGTCAGCTTTTTCATCGTAGTTGAATGTTAAGATAGGTTTTGAAGCATCCGTTTTCTTCTTTTGTAAGCAATACAAAGCGGTTGGGATAAAGAAGTTCCAGCCGTTTACGGCAATTGTCTATTCCGATGGCATGAGGATTTTGATGGTTCTCCTTCATAATCATATTCTCGGTTTCGAAGATAAGCTGCCCTTCCTTTACGATGATACGAATAAAAATTGTACAGTCCGTGTCGGACGAAACGCCGTATTTGAAACTGTTCTCGACAAAAGTAATGAGAATCATCGGAGGAATCTGTATCTGTTCGTCATCCATCTCGGTTTCAAATACCACTTTCGTATGCTTGTTTAAACGCAAAGATTGTAAATCAACATATTGGCGTATATATTCTACTTCGTTGCTTATGGAAATCAGATCTGAAGTAGTCTGGGCATACATATATTTCAGGATATTGGAAAACTTGATAAAGGCGGATTCTGTTTTGTCCGACTTCGTAAGTACCAGTCCGTAGAGAGCGTTCAATGTATTGAAAAGGAAGTGCGGATTGATTTGTGCCTTGTAGAGAGCCAGTTCCGCCTTGTTCTTTTCCGCTTCAATCTCCTGTTTGGAAAGAATTTGCCGGAAAAGCTCAAAGATCAGTTCTATGGAAAGACTGAACCCCGTCACTACCAGGAAAAAGAACCACACAGTTTGCGCCCGCATGTGTTGCCGGGCTTTATGCATCATCGGGTCTATATTGTTGGGTTCCGGTGGGTATGGAAAGTGGGTTAGCAACCATGTGATAAAGATAAGCGATAACATGAGCAATAAGATATGTCCGAATTTCCGTTGCATGAAAAGCATCGGTAGTTTCACTTTACGGTAGATGAAGTACAGACCGTAGAGATAGACAATCAGGGTCAGCATAAAGACCGTGTGGTGTACAATCCATTTGTCTACCGGCACTAACATGATAATGGGCGGCATGATTACCAGACAGAAAAGCAAGTCGATGTAAACAGGTATATTAGTACGTTTCATATTCTTCTCATTGCTCGTTTAACTCCCGGAAGTATATTTTCTCACTTCTTTGCAAAGATAAAAGATTGTTCTGAAACCCCAAGCATTCCCCTTTGTCGTTCGTCATCATATTCTTGCCGTTCGTCACTACATTCTTATTTTATTGTTTGATAATTCTTAGATTTGGTCAGTCGTGTTTTTTATGGAATAATGGGTTATAAATCATTAACAATCATTTAAATATAGCTACAATGAAACAACTAATCATTTTTGCCTTGGTTTGTTTGCCTCTGTTATGCGCTTGTGGAGGTTCGCAACAGAAAGAGGCAGATGCCACGTACAAAACACTTACCGTAACACAAAGTAACCAGATTTTGAAATCCGATTATACAGCTACGCTACGAGGGCGGCAGTATGTTGAAATTCGTCCGCAGGTGAGTGGCATAATCACCGGGATATGTATCAATGAAGGAGATCCCGTTCATAAAGGACAGACACTTTTCATTATCGACCAGGTTCCTTATAAAGCAGCGTTGGAAACAGCAGTGGCTAATGTAAAAAGCGCGGAAGCCAAACTTGCCACTGCTAAATTGACAGCGGATAGCAAAGCTGAACTTTACAAAGAACAGATTGTGTCTGAATTCGATTTGCAAACAGCCCGCAATGAACAAGCGGCAGCAGAAGCGGCATTGGCACAGGCTAAAGCACAGGAAGTGAATGCGCGCAATGACCTTTCTTATACCGAAGTGAAAAGTCCGGTGAACGGAGTAGCCAGCATGATTCCTTATCGGGTAGGGGCGTTGGTGAGCAGCAGTATCACCGAACCGCTAGTCACTGTTTCGGACGACAGCGAAGTATATGCCTATTTCTCCATGACGGAGAATCAGATACTCGACTTTGTGCAACAGTATGGCTCACTTAAAAAAGCGATAGAAAACATGGACGAAGTGGAACTGACTATGAGTAATGGAAAAAACTATTCTCATACCGGAAAGGTAGACGCTATCAGCGGTACGGTGGATGAAGGAACCGGTGCTGTTGGGTTGCGGGCTGTTTTTGCCAACCCCGACCAGTTCCTGCGTAACGGTGGAAGTGGTAAAGTAGTAGTTCCTACTATCAAAGAAGGATGTATCATCATTCCGCAAGCGGCTACTTACGAATTACAGAATCGCATATTTGTATATAAAGTAGTCGACGGCAAAGCGAAATCAACTCCGGTAGAAGTGTTCCGATTGAATAACGGTACTGAATATATCGTCGAAACAGGACTTGCGCCGGGTGATGTTATTATAGCCGAAGGTGCCGGACTGGTGCGTGAGGGAACAGTAATCAAGAGTGATCCGACTAAAGAATAAGATGCCGTTATGAAAATCAGAACATTTATAGACCGGCCTATTCTCGCAGGAGTAATTTCGGTTGTTTTTCTTATCATCGGATTGATAGGACTCTCGCAGCTTCCCGTTGAACAGTTTCCTGAAATTGCACCTCCTACCGTCAGCGTTTCCGCTACCTATACCGGTGCTAATGCGGAAACAGTACAGAAGAGTGTAGTCGTGCCATTGGAAGAAGCGCTCAACGGAGTAGAGAATATGATGTACATGACCTCTTCCTCTACCAATAACGGTTCAGCGAGAATAACCATTTACTTCCGTCAGGGGACTGACCCCGATATGGCGACAGTTAACGTGCAGAACCGTATTGCTACAGCACAAGGATTATTACCGGCAGAAGTCACCCGCAGCGGTATCACTGTCCGCAAGCGGCAGACAAGTAATATCAAAGCATTGGCATTGTATAGCCCCGACAACACGTTCGATGAAAGTTTTCTGAATAACTATCTGAAGATCAATATCGAACCCCGTCTTTCACGTATTGCCGGTGTGGGTGAGGTGAATGTGATGGGAGCGGACTATTCGTTGCGTATCTGGCTCGATCCGGCTAAGATGGCCAAATATGGACTGGTTCCGTCCGACATCACGACGGTACTTGACGAACAGAATCTGGAAGCCCCTACGGGAACGCTTGGCGCCGAATCGAAGAATACTTTTCAGTATGTACTGAAATATCGCGGACGTTATGAAGAAGAAAAGGATTATGGCAATCTGGTGATCCGTTCGCAGGCAGGAGGAGAGGTGCTACGACTGAAAGATGTGGCACGTATCGAATTAGGTGCCAGCTCTTATACATACATCGGTGAAGTGAATGGGCATCCCGGTTCCAACTGTATGATTGCGCAGACTTCCGGTTCGAACGCCAATGAGATTATTAAGGAAATAGATAAGGTGACAGCAGAAATTGCTCAAGGATTGCCTAAAGGGATGGAGCTGGTAGACCTGATGAGTTCGAAAGAGTTTTTGGATGCATCCATTAAGAATGTGATAAAAACCTTGATTGAAGCCATTCTGTTAGTGGTACTTGTGGTTTACGTTTTCCTGCAAAGTTTGCGGTCTACGTTTATTCCGGCCATTTCTATCATCGTTTCCCTTGTGGGTACTTTTGCTTTTCTCTATGCCGCAGGTTTCAGTCTGAATATGTTGACATTGTTTGCACTGGTGTTGGTTATCGGAACGGTGGTGGATGATGCTATTGTTGTGGTGGAGGCGGTTCAGGCAAAGTTCGACGAGGGATATAAATCTGCTTACCGGGCCACTATTGATGCTATGGGTGGCATCACTTCGGCGCTGGTAACTACCACCTTTGTCTTCATGGCGGTATTTATTCCCGTATGTTTTATGGGAGGAACTACCGGAACGTTCTATACCCAGTTTGGACTGACCATGGCTGTTGCCGTAGCAATATCTCTAATTAACGCGTTAACTTTAAGTCCCGCTCTCTGTGCACTGATAATGACACCACACATGGAGGCTGCGAAAGGGGAGAAGTTGAGTTTCTCATCCCGTTTCCACATGGCATTTGATAGTGCTTTTCATCGGTTGGTTCTGAAATATAAGAGTGGTGTATTTTTCATGTTGAAACGTAAATGGCTGGCGGGAGCATTGCTGTTAGTCGCTTGTGCGGGATTGTTTCTTCTGATGAAAACCACCAAGACCGGATTGGTTCCTCAAGAGGATATGGGAACTATCTTTGTAGACGTGCGTACTTCACCCGGAAACAGTCTGGAAGAAACCAAGATCGTAATGGATGAAATAGATAAGCGTATCCATGACATACCACAAATCAGAATGTTTTCTAAAGTGACGGGTAACGGTATGATAAGCGGTCAGGGAGCATCAAACGGTATGTTTATCGTTCGTCTGAAACCGTGGGATGAACGAATGGAAAAGGAAGACGGTATCAATGCTGTTATTAATGAGATTTACCGGCGTACGGATGATATTTCTTCTGCACAGATTATGGCCTTTGCACAACCGATGATTCCCGGGTATGGGGTAAGTAGTGGTTTTGAGATTTATATCCAGGACCAGAAAGGTGGTTCGGTAGAAGATCTGCTGAAATACACCCGTCAGATGATTGACGCGTTGAATGCCCGGCCTGAAATCGGACGTGCCTCTACTTCGTTCGATACAAAATACCCTCAATATCTGGTAGAAGTGGATGCCGCCCTTTGTAAGCGGAATGGAGTGTCACCTTCGGATGTATTGAGTACTTTGTCCGGCTATATCGGTGGTAACTATGCATCCAATATGAACCGTTTCTCCAAACTTTACCGTGTAATGGTGCAGGCTTCACCGGAATTCCGTCTGGATACCGAAGCATTGAATAATATGTTTGTCCGCAATTCCGACGGAGAGATGTCTCCTGTCAGTCAGTATCTCACTTTGACACGAGTCTACGGTGCAGAGTCGCTGACGCGTTTCAATCTGTTCTCTGCCATCTCCGTCAATGGTGCTCCGGCAGATGGTTACAGTTCCGGACAAGCTATTCAGGTGGTACGTGAGGTTGCGGAACAGGTATTACCGGCAGGTTATGGCTTTGAGTTCGGTGGTATGTCACGTGAAGAATCCTCCACAGGGAATACCACAACACTGGTATTTATCATCTGTGTAGTTTTTATCTATCTTATTCTTTGTGCGCTCTACGAAAGTTTGTTCATTCCGATTGCGGTGATTCTTTCTGTACCATTCGGACTTGCCGGAAGTTTCCTTTTTGCCAAGATGTTCGGGCTGGAGAATAATATCTATTTACAGACAGGTTTGATTATGCTAATCGGCTTGTTGTCGAAGACAGCTATTCTGCTTACGGAATATGCTTCCGAACGCCGTCGTCAGGGAATGACAATCACACAAGCGGCTGTTTCGGCTGCGCAAGTCCGTCTGCGTCCAATCCTGATGACCTCTCTTACGATGATATTTGGTATGTTACCGATGATGTTTGCATCGGGAGTAGGAGCGAACGGTAATATTTCCATCGGTGTAGGAACCGTAGGTGGAATGTTGATCGGTACGGTTGCTCTGTTGTTTATCGTACCTGTATTGTTTATCGTATTCCAGTATCTTCAGGAAAAACTGATGCCGGCACGTAAACCGGCAGAGTTGGAGAATCTTTAATTGTTGAAGTGTATGAAAAAGATAATAATATGTTTATTCTTGTCGGCCGGATTGAGCGGTTGTCATGTGTACCGGACTTATGAACGTCCGGATATGACGGTTACCGACAGTCTTTACCGGCAGCCGGTGGTTGCAGCGGATACCGCTTCCATTGCTTCCCTTTCGTGGAAGGAGCTATTTACTGACCCGCAACTGCAGCAACTGATTGAAACGGGTATTGCGAATAATATCGATTTGAATATCGCCCGTTTGAAAGTGAAAGAAGCAGAAGCATTACTGCTTTCTTCCAAGTTGGCTTATCTGCCTTCTGTATCGCTCACTCCGCAAGGAACATTGAGTAGCGTGGACGGTTCGAAAACCTCCAAAACCTATGATCTGGCAGCATCGGCAGACTGGGAACTGGATATTTTCGGAAAGTTGACCAATGCCAAACGAGGAGCCAAAGCCGCCCTCGAACAGAGTGAAGCCTATAGGCAAGCGGTACAGACACAGCTGGTAGCAACGATTGCCAATAGTTACTACACCTTATTGATGCTTGATAAGCAACTGGATATCACCCGTCGCACGGCTGAAACATGGGATGAGAACCTGCGTGCAATGAAAGCATTGAAAAGAGCCGGGCAAACGACAGAAATGGCTGTTGCCCAAACAGAAGCGAGCAAGCTATCGGTAGATGCCTCCGTACTTTCTATTGAACAGCAAATCAGTGAAATGGAGAATTCTCTTTCCGCCCTGTTGGGTATGGCTCCGCAGCTGATAACACGTTCTACGCTTGACAACCAGCGTTTCCCGGAATCCCTTTCAACCGGAGTGCCGTTGCAACTGTTGCACCGTCGTCCGGATATTCGTCAAAAGGAAGCTGAACTGGCTGGGGCTTTTTATGCAACGAATCAGGCACGTTCTGCTTTTTATCCCTCTATCACGTTGAGTGGTTCCGCAGGATGGACAAACTCGGCAGGTGGCGCTATAACCAATCCCGGACAGTGGTTGCTTTCCTCTGTCGGCTCATTGGTTCAGCCACTTTTCAATCGCGGGCAGAATATTGCTAATCTGAAAATAGCGAAAGCACAACAGGAAGAGGCGTTACTCACCTTCCGCCAAAGTTTGCTTGATGCAGGAACGGAAGTAAACGATGCGTTGGTGCAATGGCAGAAGGCGCAAGGCCGTTTGGCACTCTCCAAACAGCAGGTCACTTCGCTTCAGTCCGCGGTGCGTAGTTCCGAACTGTTGATGCGGCACAGTTCGCAAAACTACTTGGAAGTACTTACTGCCCGTCAGACTCTTTTGCAGGCGGAATTATCCGTCGCTTCCAATCGTTTTGATGAAATACAGGGAGTTATTAATCTTTATCATGCATTGGGAGGAGGATACTGATTGATAGTAGATGGATTAAAATAAAATTGTATATAAGTTGATATCAAAGATGCTGAATATATAAACTCCCATCATAATCTTTGTATTTAGCATCTTTGTATATATCAACCAGTTGATTACTGTAATCAAGGATTATATCTGTGGAGGTTTGGGATAAATTGGTCGCCAGCATACCACTTCCCAAAATGCCGGGATTACATAATACACTGTCTTTCCTTATTGAATTCATGGTAAGCTCTACACCTGTGTAATCTTTGATGCCGGCCTTTTCCAGACTGGATGTAATATAGTTGTCCAAAGATGCTTTATCATCTCCGGTCATGAATCCATACCATAATAAACACTTCATTCCTAATAGAGTAGCCTGTATCAGAACATCAAGATAGGTTACTCCAGAATCTCCTTTCTTGTCTATTTCGTAAGGATCGATATGGATGAAAGAGGATGTGGGAAGTGAGGGCAATAGCTCTATGGTACCTCTTGAAGAGTCGGCATGATATATCTCTACAAATGGACTTAATCCGATTTGTTTGGCATAGGTACCCACATTCTCCAGTGCACTCTTTTCTAAATCAAAGAATACAAACCTTTTTGCTTGCTTCCCTAATACATTCATAGCCAAGGCAGGTGAACCTAAATAATTTCCTTTTGCCATCTTTCCGCTTTCCAGTTGGTAATATACGGAATCCTTTAGAGATGGGACCTCATCTGCTTTCTCCAGGAAATGATAGATGCCATATTGTTGTTCCGGGGTTTGTGTCATCGGATAGATGGCACATGCCGAATTGGTCTCTACATATACTTGCGGAGTTTCATTCTTGAGTACTTCACAGAGTATCAGATGTTTCAAGACATCGGGTTGTTTTGCGAAATGAGTATAAGTTGCCATGTGTGAGTGTATTAATTATGCAAATGTAAACAAATACATTCTATTTATAAACAAAAAACATTTTTCAGTTCAAGTCTTATGCTGCATACTAGAATGTATGTATATGTTCACCCGATGCAGTGATAATTAATCCTCCGCTATTACTTACTATTATTTCATGTTTCCCTTCCGGAGTGACTAAGATTGAGCCCATCTGTACGAAGTGTTTTCCGTCTGTTGAAACCCGGACTTTGGAACTTGTCTCCTTTTCAGAAGATTTGTCTTCCTTCTTTTCTTTGCTCGTCTTGTTTTCGTCACGGCAATTATCATATCTGTCCAGATAACTCTCCATCTCTACCACCTTATTATCCACAAACCTGATTCTTACAACTCTGGCTGGAGGATATTCGGAAGAACGAAACTCAAGTATTTCGCTTTTATCGTCAAAACTTCGATAAATGGGTTCACCCAAAATAGCTATCACATCTTTAGGAAACATTCCTCGTTCTATGCGATTCAAGTTATTATAACTGATTGCAGACGTATAGCAACTACTGAATAGTATTGTCAGCAGCAAAAGCAAAAAGGTTGGATTCTTTTTCATATTAAGTATAGTTTATGTGTTTTCTTGATGTTACAAATGTAAAGTAAGAAAACTTCCTATACGAGTGATTCTCCCTAATTACATATAGGGATTTTCCTAACTTTTCTAATGCTTCCCGCATTAAAAATGTCTCTATTGCATACTTCTTTTGCTAATCTAATTTCTTTTTATCCTGATATTACGGAACCATACGTCATGACCATGATCCTGCAATCCGATATATCCCTCTTTCGCTTTTTCTTCTCTGTTGTTCAGTAACTCAAAAGCCAACGGCCATTTGGTTTCACTGAATTTACTGTTTTGGAGCCTTTCTTTCCATTCGGGTGTCCAAAGCTGACATTCCATGACTTTGGTCCCGTTTAATTCATGGATGACGTGCCCCTGCCTGACTCTAATTTTTGTTTTATTCCATTTTCCAAAAGGCTTGGCTATTTGCGAAATGGCGGGGATAATATCATAAAGTGAACCGGATATCCGGCTATTGACCTTTCCCAATTTGGCATCCGGATTATGTTCGTCGTCCAGTATCTGATATTCAAGTGCGGATATATAAATCGGCTCCAGCCGATTTTTCCCGTTCATGTCTCTTGTTGTTATTTCATGTGTGAGGTAGAAAATGCCGGAGTTACCTCCTTTGGATATTTTCCACTCCAGTTCCAATTCAAAATCTTTGAAAAGAGAAGCGAAAATAAGATCTCCTCCCTCTCCAGCTGCTGAACTGTTAAGATGGAGCACACCGTTTTCTACAGACCACTTCTCCGGTAAACGGTCTTTCCCATAGCCGCGCCACCCTTTTAGGGAACTGCCATCAAATAAATAGATGAAACCTTCCTGATCTGTGGGAAAGTCGGAAAGATTGATAAGTGCTTTTTTTATATCTTCAAATTCCGGTCCTATTTTATTGGAGGCTTCGGGTTGATTCCTTGATGAGGATCTGTTATGACAGGATATCCCTGCGAATAAAGCCATGACCAGGAGGGATAATTTATATAGTTGTTTCATAATTAAACAGTTTAATGGCTGTAAATATAGCTTTTTTAGTGATTGACTCCTTCAAATAAGTCCCGGTTATCCCGTGAATTTTGTGAACTCCGTTTGAAATGATTAAAGGTGTAGCTAATAGATAGAGTGATGACCGGGAATTTCGGTCGTATATGTGTGACCGATTCCAGATTGGGAGTGGTGATGTCATTCTTATAACGGGCGGAATTAAATATATCCCGGAAGGACAAGGTGGACTGCAGATTAGAGCCAAACCATTGCTGGCGAATAGCCAGATTGACAAACCAGAAAGAGTCCGAGCGGCCTTGTGTTGTTACTGAAGGACCTACAAAGTTTCCATCCAGCTGAATACGGGTATTTTTGCAAATACGGAGAAGATTATTCACGGTAATATCATAATTAGTGCTGGTTTCTTCTTTTCCTCCGGAATTGATATTGTTTACTACCTTATAATAGTACACATTTCCGTTTACGTTCAGGTTCCACCATTTATTTACGATGAATTGTCCACTCAATTCCATGCCTAAAGCGTGATCGTTTCCTACATTGGCCATCGAATCTAATGTAACTCCTGCTCCGTAGGGCACTCGCAAGCGTTCAATCTTATCTTTGCGTGACCGGTAAAACAGACTGGATTGCAATACTTGTTCACCGATATTCTTTTTGTAATTCAGTTCGTAGGAATGTATATATTCGGGACGTATGTCGGGATTTCCTATTTCAGCGGTATAATAATCACGGTAAGTGATATAAGGCTCCATGTAAAAGAGTTCCGGACGATTGGTACGATACGAGTAGGCAAATGTCAGTTTCTGTTCGTGAGGTAATGTATAACCGACGTGTATGGAGGGGAATACTTCGAAACGGTTTACCGTGCGATTGGCTCCTTCGATAGAACTTCGCAATACTTGATGGGTATGTTCTCCCCTTAGACCTGCCTGTATGTCGAACGCTTTGTAGCTATCGCTTCCCATTAGGTAAACCGAATGGATTCCGCGTTGGAAATAAAATGTGTTGTAGATGTCTTCACGCCAATAGAACTCTTCTTTCGCCGGATTCCAGAATTGCATGCTGTAATCACCATCCTCCAGGTAAGAGTGATATTGATAACCACTTTCCAGAAGTCCGGTTTTGCTATAAGGGTAATTGTAAACAAGATCACATTGTATGGTCCGGCGTATTTCATCTTCCCAGGCACGATGGCCTTGTTGACGTTGCCCTTGTTTGTCGAAAAGATCACTCTGGAAATATTCGAGAGGATCTTGTTCAAAACCTGCCATGAAACTTCCGGTAAGTGTATGTCCGTTGTCGTTGAACTTATGCGAAAATCCGGCTTTTCCGATATTAACTGTTGAATGTAGGTCGAAATCATCCCGGCTATTGTTATTGTGTGGAGTAGATGTACCATTGGCATCCGTATGTGTTTCTGTATAATCCAAGTCTCCTTCCCGGGTGAACTTATCATAAACGATTTGCAGTTCTGCATTGACTGATGTCCGGGGAGAGAAAGAATAATCAATGCCTCCCCGTAAACCATAATGATAATTTTTCCCTTTTCTGGGACCGATGGATGTGGAAGTGGTGGTTATGTGATCGACAATGGTTGTTTTTCTCTGTTCGAAGTCGCTCTCACGTATGGGCTGGTTCCAGTGTCCGGCAAGATGCCATTGCAATTTGTTGTGTTGCTGGGATAACAGGAAGTCGACGCCGTTGGAAAGAGCTGTACTGCCATATACATTTATCATGCCATTGATACCCTGTTGTTTGTTTTTCTTGGTGATGATATTAATCATGCCGACTTCTCCGTCTGTGTTGTAACGTGCAGAAGGAGTCGTTATAATTTCGATGTTTTCTATTTGTCCGGCGGGTATCTGTTGTAGTGCCTGGCTTCCTGAATAGAAACTCGGTTTTCCGTCGATATATACTTTGAAACCACTGCTTCCCCTGAATGTCACTTCTCCCTCTGCATCCACCCGGATGGCAGGAGTGTTTTCCAGAATATCGACTGCTGTTCCGCCGCTGCTCATCAGTGCATTGGATGCATCAATGATCTTTTTATCTAATTTGTAAACGACCTGTCTTTTAGTTCCTTCTATCACCACTTCGGTGATACCGATCTCTAAAGGTTGCAATTCTATGATTCCCAAATCCAGTGCAGGAGCGGAAGAGGAACGGATGATGATTGAATCTTGGGTGTAAACATCATATCCGAGAAGTCTTACCATTAAAGAATACTTTCCGGCTCCGATGTCGGGTAACAGGAAATGCCCATTGGATTCTGTGAGAACATGGGATACTGTGATTGTTCCTTCTTTCAACAATATGACATCGGCAAATTCTATCGGGTTTCCCGTTCCTTTTTCGCGAATGTTTCCTTTGATTTGTGAAGCTGTTGCCATAAAAGAATGGAAACAGAACATAAAGAAGATGAGAGTGAATGTACTTTTCATGATAAATGTTTTAAATGTGATGAGGCAAAGGTATTCAGACACTTTATATCCGGAGAATAGCACCTTTAAAATATGATACCTGTGTCACACAGAGAGATACATTTGTCACTGTGAGACATAACTATGAGGAGAAATAAGTCTATATTTGTCCATGATTTCATTATGCGGTATAGATAACAGAGAGAAAACGATTGCTTGTTTGCTACTTTCTCTATTTCTTTTGCAGGTTGCCGTATCTGCAAAAGCTTTCAACCTGCGGAAGATTAATAATTCGGAGAATCTTTCCAGTGGTATTATTTCTTCTATCCATCAGGATGAGAAAGGATTGATTTGGATCGGTACAAACCGGGGACTCGATATGTATGACGGCAAACGTGTGATGAAATATGGTCCGGAATATAACGAGAATTTCTTCACAGGCAGCAACATTCATAAAATCATGCAAGTGAATGATAGCCTGTTATGGCTCCAAACCTATCATGGGTTACATAAAATAAATCTTGAATCGTCGGCAATAGAATCCTTTGATATGTTCAACCGGATTTCTTTTTTGAACAAGGACTGCTATGGCAATATCTATCTGATACAGGGGAATTATTGCATTTATTATAAGTTGAAGGATCAGGAACGTTTCGAACAGGTATTTGTTCCCGGTTTAAGAGCGAATGATATTGTCGCCTTTTTTACTGACAATGCAGGAAAGTTGTGGATATTCCAGAAGAATGGTGTCGCTCTTTGTTTTTCTATACAGATTAGTCGGCAGGGGACGATAAAACTGGAACCTTCCGCCGGATATAAGCATTCGGCAGGTATTAGGTATGGAATAAGTGATGATAGTTCTGTTTTTTATTTTGTGGATGATACATATACACTGTATGAGTTTGACACATCGGCTCAAAAACTGTTTCTCGTTTGCGACTTAATAAAACATATAGCTGGAAAAAACGAAATCAGTTCATTAATCAAGTTCCATCATGATTATTTTATAGGATTTAAGACGAAAGGGTTGTCTTTATTAAGGAAGAATGACCGGGGGTATGTTCTTGAGGAATTGAATGTGCCGGGAGGAATCAGTTGCATCTATAAGGATAAATATCAGGATTTAGTATGGATTGGTACTTTAGGGCATGGCATATATCTTTATTCAAATGATATGTATTCCATTCAATCTTTTCACTTGAGTGACTTTATACCTGATTTACATCAGTCTGTAAGTGCTTTGTGGGTAGATAAAAAGAATACATTATGGTTAGGTACCAGAGGAGAAGGAATTCTACAGATAGATAATTTTCAGGTGGATAAGAAAGTAGAAGACCATGAACTGAAATTGTTAACTGCCGGTAATAGTCAGTTGCGGGATAATGTTATTCTTTCTTTGGACGAAAGCAGGCAGGGGAATCTTTGGATTGGGAGTGAAAAAGGGCTTACCTATTTTGATAGTGAGAGGAATCGTGTTTTTCCTGTTCCCTTGTCGAGCGGTGGGAAAGAGATTGAATTTATATCGGACATTTATGAAAAGGATTCGCTATTGTGGGTTTCTACGATGGGGATGGGAATTATAAAGGCGCATATTGAATGGCGGAATGGTACACCTTTACTTACGGTTATCAAGCAGTTCTCTGTGAAAGATGGGGATAGGTTCGCGAATTGTTTTCAGGATATTTATCCGGAGGGGGATTCCGTATTATGGTGCATGAATAGGGGAGAAGGTGTTTATAAATTACATGTAAAAACTTCGAAATTAAAGAATATCCGTTTGGAAGGATATGCAATCAATGAAACCAATGTGATGCAGAAAGATTATCATGGGAATTATCTGCTTGGAACTAATTTTGGTCTTGTGAAATATAATCCTACGGGTTATAAGGTATTGAATGAAGCGGGTGATCTTTTTGCCAATAGTGTATATAGCATTCTTTTTGATTCCTATTCTGACTATTGGTTGAGCACCAATCGCGGATTGATTTCATACAATACGGATACAGAGTCTATCAGGAGCTATGACCACCATGACGGACTTTCGGTACTGGAATTTAATGAAGGAGCTTTTTTCAGAGATGCAAAGAATGGGATTCTTTATTTTGGAGGCACCAATGGTTTCGTTACCGTTGAGAGGAATTACTTTGATGAGGGACAACATTATATGCCGCTAATCTATTTTAAGGCAATAACTATACGGGAACAGCAGTTTCCGGTAGAGAAATTTCTTTCGCAAGAAGGAAATAATACTTTTTTGGAATTATCCCATGAACAGAATTTTTTCACCCTTTCTTTTGCAGCTATCGATCATTTGAATGGAAACAGTCATTCTTACTATTACAAGTTGGACGGTGAGGGGAAGGGATGGACATACAATGGAAACTCCAACGTCATATCATTTGCTGACCTCCATCCCGGTAATTACAGACTGTATGTGAAGTATTATAATAAGGCATTGAGGAAAGAAAGTTATATCTGTAAAATGGATATCAAAGTACTTCCGCCCTGGTATGCATCTCATTGGGCTTATGGTGCCTATCTTTTGTTTGCATTGGCTGGCATATTGTTCATAGTCAGGATGTGGATGGCTCATCAGGAAAAAAAGAAGAGGGAGCAGCTACAGAAGATAGAACAAAAGCATAAGGAGGAGATATATGAATCTAAACTTCAGTTCTTTACTAATATATCGCATGAGTTCTGCACACCGCTAACGCTTATTTACGGACCGTGCAACCGGCTTATGGAGCAAAAAGGGCTTACCGAATCTGCTAAAAGATATACATCTGTAATCAGGCAAAATGCTGAAAGGTTGAATTCTCTGATTCAGGATTTGATTGAGTTTAACAGAATAGAATCCGGATACAAAAAGCCGGTCATCGTCCCTGTGGATATAACGGCTATAGCCAATAAACTGGTGGAGTCATTTACGGACATGGCAGAATCACATAAGATTTTCTTAGAAAAAGATATCTCTCCTTTTCTAAAGTGGAACTCGGACAAGGATTTTATAGTGACGATTCTTTCTAATCTCCTGTCGAATGCTTTCAAATATGCAGGGAATGAGAAGATAGTAAGAATAAAGATTGGAATGGATCAGGACAACTTGTGGATCATCGTTTCCAATACAGGGAAAGGAATAGCCGAAAAAGATATTTCAACTTTGTTTGACCGTTATCGTATCTTGCAGCATTTTGAAAAGAACGATCACTTTTGGTCACGAAATGGATTGGGTCTTGCCATTTCTCATAATATGGTTCACTTGTTGGGTGGCAGTATCAAAGTGGAAAGTATTCCGGATGATTGGACACACTTTCGGGTACAGTTACCATCTCTTGAATCGTGTGTAATGGCAGCTGATGAAGGAGAACCGATCTCCTTGCCCGACTATAGATTAGATTATCATTCTGCTTTGTCAATTCCTCCAAACAATATGGATGAATTAAAACCGACTATTCTCATAGTGGATGATGAAATAGAGATCCAATGGCTGATCGTTGACATATTTAAGGATGACTATAATGTGTTGACGGCAACCAATTCTGTGGAAGCATTGAAAATATTGAAAGAGTTCTATCCAGACATTATCATTAGTGATGTGGTTATGCCAGGCATGGATGGATTGGCCTTTTCGCGGGAAGTGAAGTCGGATGAGGCTACAGCTCATATTCCTTTTATATTCTTGTCCGCAAAGCGGGATGTCAGAATACAAACAGAAGGACTGGACGCAGGTGCGGAAATTTATATAACTAAACCTTTCGACGTCGATTATTTAAAATCTTCTGTTAGACGTTTATTAGAGAGAAAAGAGAGCCTGAAAGAATATTTCTCATCTCCTTTAAGCTCATATACCTTGAAAGATGGTAAACTGTCTCATAAAGAGCATCGGAAATTCGTGAATGAGATTCTACGGATTATCAATAAAAATATTAGTAATAAGGAATTGACAGCTCATACGATTGCAGAGAAAATGAACATCGGTATTCGCTCTTTCTATCGTAAATTGGAAGAAATTGAAGGTGTGACTCTAACTGATTTAATCTGTGATTGCCGGTTGGCAAAAGCGACGGATTTATTACTGAAAACGAAACTCACTATTGATGAGGTTGTTTTTCAATCCGGTTTTACCAACCGTTCCACTTTTTATAGGGCATTCTCGAAGAAGTATAATTGTACTCCGACAGAATACAGAAGGGAGCATGCGCAGGTGGTGATTTAGATTATAACTTTATCATCCACGAACAAGATTCCTCCTATTTGGAGGCAGGAATTTCCTTATCCAATCATATAATGGATAAGGACTCTTGGAAAAGAATTAATGGTAAATCATATCATTTAGCTTATTCCAGTACGAGTTCTATAACAGGTACTTCGACGTTAGGACGTTCTACTGGTAAAGTAATGATGATGTCATCAGCTCCTGTGTTCTCTGTCATGTGGCTTCCCTTTTGGGTTTCTGTTCGAAATTTTAGCTCTGAATTGTCATTCAATAATTGAGCATATTTGATTTTTCCTTTGTATTGTTTTAAATATAAGGATTTAAATGGCCATTCTAAAACATGTATGTATAGCCGTTTAGTACTAGGGTTATATGTGAGAATGCAATTGTTAGGGCAAGAGTACTCTGATGGGGCGGCAGTACATCCATAAATAGAATTACTGTGAAAGCGCATCCAATGTGCCAAGCCATTTAAACGTTCTATTGCGCGTTCATCAAAAACACCTCTTGCTGTTGGTCCAACATTCAATAGTAGGTTTCCTCCTTTACTTACAGTTTCAGCTAACATTACAATTAGTTGATGTACACTTTTCCAACTGTATTCATCACGGTTATAACCCCATGAACCGGAAAAAGTTTGGCAGGTTTCCCAAGGAACTCGTAGGTTATTTATGGTAGGCCATTGTTGTGGCATAAATTGTTCTGGGGTGATGTAATCCCATCCTTGATTGTTTTCTGCTAATCCGAGTCGATTGTTTATAATGATTTGTGGCTGTAATTTTCGTGCTAATTTGATAATGCCTTCTGCATCCCAGTCTTTGCTGTTTTTACCATTTTCTCCTTCAGCATAGGTATAATCCATGAAAAGTTCATCAATTTGTCCGAATTCGGTGAGCAATTCGGTTAATTGATTTTTCATATATTCCCGGTAATTTGCCATATTACGGTTTTTATTCAGTTCTTTCAATAATTCAGGATTTTGCGGCATTTGTGGATGATTACGGTCGATGGTAAAATCAGGATGATGCCAATCCAGTAGTGAATAATAAAATCCTATGCGTATGCCTTCGTTACGGAAAGCATTAACCAGTGGTTTTAGAATATCCTTTTTATAAGGTGTATTGGTTATTTTGTAATCAGTATATTTGCTGTCCCACATGCAAAATCCATCATGATGCTTAGTGGTGAAAACCATATATTTAACCCCGGCTGATTTTGCCATATGTGCCCATTCTTCCGGATTGTATAAATCGGGATTAAATAAGTCTTTGTATCGGTTATAATGTTCATCGGACATTTTTTCTCTACTCTTTACCCATTCGTGGCGGGCAGGCATGGCATAAAGCCCCCAGTGGATAAATAGACCGAATCTGTCATGCGTCCACCAAGACATACGTTCTGTTTTATTTATGGGAGAATCAGACTGCCTTTGTGAAGGGGGAGTGGCATTCATTTTCTGACAAATGAGAGATAGAAAAAGGAAGGTGTATATAATAACTCTTTTCATATTTATTGTTTTATAGGTAATATTTTGTTCATTGAATCAACGAAAATAGCTGCCATTCGTTGCTGCATATATGAGTGTTCTCCCCGTATGGGATGATGTCCATAGGTTATACCTTCTGTCACTTGGATATCCGTGGAATATAGTTGGCTGAATGGCTTTTGGGTGACAGGATGCAATACATTTTTTGAAAATCCGATATATTTATCAAATTCAATTAAAGGAAGTCCCCATTTAGCAGCAAGCTTTCTAATGCTTGCATTATAAACGGTACGGCAATCATGCCAGTGAGTACATAATACAATAATTGCAGGCTTACCATAAGGAGTATTATAGTATTTAGATGTAGTGTCGTTGCGTAATTCATAACATTCTGTAATATAGCGTTTGATGACATAATCATAGGCGGCCGCATAATTGCTACGATCAAACGGAACTTCGTAATTTGTGTATTTGTCTTTTAACTGAAGTTCTTCATACACATCTTTATTATGCACTTGCATAATGACTAATGCATCAATTTCTTCCAATTCTTCTTTGGAGTAAAGAGTACCATCCGCCATTCGGTTGGCAGTGTTTGCTATGGCTTCCCCGCCTATAGCCCGGTTAATAGCTTGTGCATTCAGTTTACGGCAACCAATTTCAAACCATCCGTTTTGCGGAGAAGCGAATGAAGCTCCCGTCAATAAGATTTTGTATTCTGTTGATTTTGATGAGCTCTGTGCTATTGCTATTCCAATGAAAATATGGAATAACAATACGGCTAGAAATGTCTTTTTCATATTTTTTTATGGTTTATCTATAGTTCTGTATTTATCTACGGTAGGATTTAAACCTTGCTTTAAATCGTGATAAAGTGGAGGATTGTTGAAATCAAAACTATAAGGTTCATAGAGCGTAGCACAATCCGGATGCGTTTCTGCAAATAGTTTATATTCTTTCCATAACCGATCATAATTGTCGATGGCTTTGCAAATACTCTTTGTGTCGTACTGTCCGCTCATGTCTCCTTCGTAACCCTTGAGCATGATAATCCATCCTTGTTCATATATCGAATATAAAAGGAATCCGTATTCAGCAGAAGTTTGTAAGTAACGTCTTAGTTCCAGATTACCTGTTTGTATTTTATTAGCAAGTGAAACAATCTCTTTCCAGATAGTAACACTTTGAGATTTTTCCAATAAAACTTTGTGAGTCAGGTCTTGTTCTATAATTGTTTTGAGATTCTGCTTTAATTCCTTTTCTCCTCCGATGAATTGATCTCTTGTCCACCATACATTGATAGGTAAGACTAAAGAAGCTCTCCCCCTGACAATAGCGTCAGCGGACAAAAGAGAGAGACGGTGGAAACGTTCTACATCTTTTCCCTTGAATCCATTGACTATGGCGTATTCTTTGAATAAATCTTTTTCCGGTAATGACATATGGTTTGCCCAATTAGCAAGTATTGCCACGTTGACGTCGGACCATAATTCATTTTTAATATAGGGACCTCTCCAACCTCCTCCTCTTGACCACGTCCAGATACCTGCAAAATTAGAATTTGATTTTAATTGGTTCAAACAGTAAGGTTGAGAGTCTGATTTCAATTCTTCAAATCCATTCAGTACGCCATCTGCAATATAATTGGGGTATGCTCCTTTACCTTCATATTCACGTTGGCACTCAATTTCTACAATTTGTTTGTGTTTACCTATTCCTAATGTTGGATTGAATTTATAAGTACGATGATAATCTCCTTGTACGTGTTTTATACATAGATATAGGTTGGGATGAGGCTCAACACCATTTGTCACAGAAAGATAGTATTGAGGATTGATATGAAAATAGCCAAAATCCCATGTACGGTAGAATACTTTTTTATTTTGATGTATGCATACTTCTTCTCTCAATAGGTTCATTAAGTTGCGGTGTATCTTTTCTCCTCCATCTGTTTTATAAGTGGAATTATGCTCCCAGGATTTTTCGTTTCTGGGTATGGGACCATTACCTGTATGATAAGGTGTGTTTTGTAGGTAAGTTTCTCCTACACGAATAACCAAACCGTCAAGTTTTGGAAAACGTTCAAATATTTCTCGAAGCATGATTCGGTGTATCTCTTGTGTTTTAGGACGAGTGAAATCAATGCGTCCTGATGTATCACAAATCTCATTTTTATAAATTTCTACCAGATGTTTGGGAAGTACGATAATATCAGTAAAGTAGTATGCTTCCAATCCTGCTTCATGGATAGCTTCAATTTTATTTTCTATACGTGCGGCAACAGAGTCGCTCCATTGACGTTCTTTAGAACCGATAGGGCATATTTTCGGATTTAAACTGCTATATGTTATAGCAGTATGCACTGATTGGAATTCATTAACTACTTGGGCGTTAAAACCATACTGTGCTAGATTTTTGGGTTCGTTGAACCATGTGTTTGTGAAAGCCTCACCTGGATTATGGTGAACCATATCCATGATGATGGGAGCTTGAGCAAACAAGCAACTCCACAGTGTGTTGGCTAGCAAAAGGACCGGAAATAGGTGTTTTCTCATGATGATATTATTGATTATTATTAGTAACTTGTTGATCTTTAATAGAATCAAATCCCTCTTTTTGTTGCTGTATAGAGTTTATTAATAGTATTCTGTCTGGTAGAGAAGTGCGATATTTATCTGTATATAGTCCGCATTTCTCTAATTGATATTTTTCTATAGAGTCAACTCCTTGTATGTCTTTTAAGCTCTTTAGAATCGATATTTCCTGAAAGTTTAAATCCGGAATTAGTAAATTCGTATTGTTTCCAAAGTGTGAATATTGAAAATCTTCATCTTTCCCTTCTTTTCGTAATCCACAACGACAATTGATAAATGTGTTATCTGCTATACTGTTATCAATGGGTAATTCCAAATGCTCGGTTTGTAGAAACTTACTAATTCCCGGATAGGTGTTGTCCCAGTTTCCTTCGTTAATTTGGAAAACATCGAATAGATGACTGAATTCAGGGTTTTGTGCATTGTAATTTCGCTTTTTGCCACGGGCATCAATACTTATGCCTGCTGCACTGCAATTAAAGTATAGATTATTGTGAATATAATTACAATGTCCTCCTCCAACGATAGTGCCAGAAACAACTTGGTAGACCACATTGTTATAAATTGAATCTCCGGCATGTCCATCGTCTGCATATAGGGCATTCGCTCGTGGTGAATGATGAATAAAGTTGTAGCGTAGAACATTACCTCGTGAGGTCCAATCCCAACGGCTATAAAAGGCCCCGACGTCACCTGTAACTTGAGCTATGTCGAATACTTCATTATATTCCATAATATTGTTGTTTCCTCCATAAATGAAAGCTGCGTGAGGAGCATTGTGTACTAGATTGTGCCGGACTGTGATTCCAACTGCATTGCCTTCTTCTACTCCGATTCCTGTAGTAAAAGCTCCCAGTTTTACGGCCGGTGCATAACTACGTTGAATTTCGCCAAAACGAGTGAAATAATTATTTTCTATTAAATGTTTACAAGGAACCAAATTTTTTCTATTACCTCCAGAGACTTCAATGCAGGTACGTCCAATGTAGTCAAAATTATTACTTTGTATTCTATTTTGTTTTCCTCCCTGAATGATTAATGCATTTCCTAATATATTTTTGAAGTTACATCCGGCAACTAAACAGTCTGTGGCATCTTTTATAATGATACCGTTGCCTAGATGATTTTTAAAGGAGATATTCTCTATTTTTATATGACTGGAATTTGTAATATTAATCAATGGAGTAATATCTGATACGATACTTAGTAAGTTCTCATCGAAATGTTGGGGAGGGAAAAGATACAACTTTTGAGTTGTAAAATCAATACACCATTCTCCCGGCTGATCTATTTCTTCGAGCAAGTTCTCTACATAATATTCTTCTTTTCCCGAACCGTATGGTCGATGATATTTAGAACCGATACCGCCAAATATACCTACATCTTTTCCATTCTTTGTTTCTATCCCTACGCTATGAGTGACCGTTTGTTTAATGGGATTGATTTCTTTTATACGTACTGTCCAAGCTTGCCAGGGGATACGCCAGTATCCTGTAAACCATACACCGTCCTTTACGGTATTTACCCATTTGGCATGTTCTGGATCGCTATATTCAAAAGTTCCTCCTTGTTCAGCTGTTCCAAAATTATCTATAACCTTTTTCATATACAGATAACCTTTGTTAGGATAGCGTGAAAGGGGGAGTAACTCATTGTTGTAAATGAGTTGTGGAAAGTTTTTCCGTTCTTTCATTAAAGCGGGAAAACTCGGAATGTTGATACCTATTTCCGATAAATCTATCTCCATAATCTTTTCTTGAGCCTTCGGATGAATTCTACTTTCTATTTGGATATCTCTAACTGGTTTTAGTTTCCCTTTCAAAGGTTTATCGCACCGGAATTGTACCTTTCCTGGATTTTTACCTTTTATTATTACTCCTTTCTTACAGTCTTTTATTTCTATACTCTTATTAAGAATATAATCTCCATCATGAAGTAAAATGGAGCTTCCATTCATTGCAGCTTTCTCAATGGCTGTTTGGATGGAGTTTTCTCCTTGAAGTGGAGAAAGCTGGATAATACTTTGTCCCAAACAGGGAAATGAGAAAATACAGGCTAATAATAAAATAAGTAAATGTTTCATTGTATTATATTGATTATTGGAAATTGAACAAGTGCAAAAGTACCGTGATTTAGCCAATCTTTTTAATAAAGGTATTTCAAAATATATGAGATTTGTTTCATGAGTTATTCGAAGTATTTTATATCATTGCAGAAAATATGAAAAACATGGCGGTTGAAACTGACATAAACTATTTGATTTTGCACATCATGTAACATGTATTATATAAATGTAACCAGTGTTGTGACGAAGATGCTATTCTCATATATTTTGAAGCATGAGTGTTAATTGCCGTGCTATCTAATGCCTAATTTTGCATCCATAGTTAAACAATACTAAGTAACCTTTATTAAATTTTTAATTATTATGAATTCATTTACACACATTGGATTGCGATCTCGGTTCCTACTGGTGCTGATGATTGGACTTATCTTACCGACGTTGTCTGTATGGGGACAGAATACAACAATTACAGGTAAAGTAGTTGATCCGAAAGGAGAACCTCTTGTAGGCGTTTCGGTTTTGGAACAAGGAACAACGAATGGTACGGTTACCGATATGAATGGTCGGTATAGTATTGCAGTACAGAAAGAATCTTCTTCCCTCCGATTTAGTTATATGGGATTTGATAATCAAGAAATTGTTCCGGGTAAACGCCGCGTGATTGATGTTATATTGACGGAAAATTCGGTGGTAATTGACGATGTAGTCGTGATTGCCTATGGAACTAAGAAACGCCGTGATATGATAGGATCTGTTTCTAAAATTAAAAGTGAGGAAATGTCACTAATGCAAGGTGGTCGCTTTGAAAACTCTTTGCAGGGACTGGCTTCTGGTGTACAAGTTGTGAACGATGGCATGCCGGGTAGTACTCCACAAATTAAGATTCGTGGTATTGGCTCTATTGCGTCGGGAAGTGATCCGCTTTGGGTTGTTGACGGTATTGTGGGCGGAGGTTCTACAATGGTGAACTCAAACGATATTGAGTCAATAGAGGTGTTGAAGGATGCTGCTGCAACCGCTATTTATGGTTCTCGTGGTGCAAATGGTGTGATTATTGTTACAACGAAGAAAGGAAAAAAAGGCGGACTTAAATTTGATGTTCATTATGAAGGTGGTATCACTCCTATTACTAATTCGGATTTAGGACTAGCTAATACAAAAACTTATTTTGATATAATGGATGAGGCACGTGCTAATGTCGGGCTAAATCCACTTGATCCACAGAAAGATATAATTGAACCGTATTATTCCAATTGGACTTCTCCGATCACTCGTGAAGAAGCTATGAATACAGATATGGACTGGGTTGATCTGGTGACTCGTATGGGACATTTCCATGATATAAATGTGGCTTTGAACCAAGGAGGAGAGAATTCAACGACTTATGCATCTGTTAATTATCGTTCAGATGAGTCTAGTTTGAAAGGACTCAGTATGAATTCGGTTAGTGCACGTTTGAACAATGAATTTAAAAAAGGTATTGTGACTTTAGGAACCCAGTCTTTTTTGAAGTTCGACCGTAAGAAATCTACAAATAAGTGGGCAGTGGTTTCTGATAAATTCCCGTGGCGAAAAGTGTATGATCCGGAAGACCCTACAGGGTATTGGAATCCGCAAATGGCAGATGGGCACCCGACAGCTACACTTGATAATGATTATCAGTTGAGTACAGGTGAGAATTTTAGTTTCCGTACCACTCTTTATATGGATGTTAACTTGAAATGGATAAAAGGTCTTGCTGTCCGCGCAGATGCAAGTTATGGATATGGACTGGCGCAAAGTGATTATTGGTTGTCTGGCTTGATTAACAATACTGGTAATGTGGATGGTAATCAAGGTAATAAAAGTAAAAAAACAACTAAATCTCAACAATATCATGCCTTTGCCAAATACAATCGTGAGTGGACAGATCATGGTCTGGATATTGTGACAGGTATTGAAGCAAACAGGAGCTACACGGATAATGCTGTTGTAGCGGGTAAAAATTTGAGTGGTGAATTTCAAGAGCCTAAGATTATTGGTACTATGCTGGGAAATAATAGTGCTTATATAGGAGGTGAAAGCTATACATTTAGTTTCTTTAATCGTATAGATTATAAATTCAAACAGCGTTATTTGATTGGAGCGTCATTTGTACGTGAAGGATCGTCTAAGTTTGTGAAGGAAAATCGTTTTGGAAATTTCTATTCAGTTTCTGGAGGTTGGATTATTTCTGATGAACCCTTCATGCGTAATGCTGATTTTATTTCATTATTGAAATTACGTGGTAGCTATGGTGAGACTGGTAATCAGAATATACCCTCGGAAGTAACGAAGAACTCTTATAGTATAAAGAGTAAGCAATACTATAATAATATGCAGAATATGTTCCTTTGGAATATTGCTAATAAAGCAGCAAAATGGGAAAAGAATAAAAGTATCGACTTAGGGCTTGACTATGCACTATTCAACAATAAGATAAATGGTTCTATAGCATATTATCGTCGTACAACAAGTGACATGCTGATGCGTGTGCAATTACCTGCTTCTGCTGGTATAACCAATAGTGGGGGAAATGCTGAAAATAATTCGATGTGGGCAAATGTGGGTTCTATGTATAATCAGGGATTTGAATTTGATATTAATGTAACTTTAGTTAAGAAGGACTTTGAATGGAGCATGAACTATAATTTAACAACAAACATGAATAAGGTAACAGCTCTTGATGCGAGTGTTGATGCTAAAGGAACGGGTATTATTAATACACGTCCGGGAGCAATAACGAAAAAAGATCTAGCTTTAGGTACTTATTTTATGGCGGAATGGGCAGGAGTTGATCCGGAAAAAGGTATTGGTATGATTTATGAAATAGATCTTGATCGTTACAATAAGACTGGTGAGACGGTGAAAACTGGAAAGTTGATTCCTGCAACTCAATCAAATGTGAATAAACATCGTATTATCCAAGAGGGTAAAACAGCTCTTCCTAAGGTGTATATGGGATGGACAAATAACTTTAAATATAAAGCATTTGATTTATCATTTATGTTTTATCTTTCTTTAGGCAGTTATACTTTTAACTACCATAGATATACAAAATCATTTGTAGGGGATGGACGTAATAATATGACTGCTGATCTTTATGAGAAGTCATGGAAGAAACCGGGAGATATTGCAGAGTATCCGCAACTTCGTTGGCAGGATAAATATAATTATGATGATAATGGAAATGATAAACAAAATGTGACTTATATAAAACACGATGCTGGTCACACTAAGTATCTGGAGAAAAGTGCTTATTTGCGTTTGCGTAATTTGACTTTAGGATATACACTTCCACAAAAAATCTGCTCAAAAATAAATATTGATGCTCTAAGAGTTTATGTTTCAGCCGTCAACCTTTTTACTATTACCTCATTTAATGGCTATGACCCTGAAGTCAGAGTAAAAGATCAAACAGGTGCAAATGCGCAAGGGGCTATATTTTCCGGTAGTGAGATGCCGCAAACTCGTATATTCTCCGCAGGTATTAACTTTAAATTTTAATTAAATATTTGAATTATGAAAGCAATAAAAAATATAATAATAGCCTTATCCGGTATGGCAGTTCTTGCTTCCTGTGATATGGATAATTTTTTTGAACTGGAGCGTCCAGAGTCTAATCCTTGGTTATCGGTTGATGACTTGGAATATTCTGTTGCTGATCCATATAATACTCTTTTTCAGAATCCTAACTGGCAGGCACCTATCGGTATTATCCCTTACTATCAAGAATTGGTAGCTGATTTGTCTACGGTTAATCCGCAAGGTGCTTATGAGCAGGAAGCACTTTATTGGTATCCTCGTCAAATGTCTACTTTCGATGTTACAGGGCAACAATTTGAGAAGACATTTTCAATATTATATCGTTCTGTAACAGGAGCTACCTCTCCATTGACTTATATTGAAGAAAAGGAGAAAAACGGGGAACCAGTTTTTGCTAATATGACTGAAAATGATAAGAAGACATTGGCACGCCAGACAGGAGAGCTTTATTTTATGAGAGGGTATACTTATTGGCTGATTAGCCGTGCTTTTGTTGCTCCTTATGATCCGTCAGGCGGAGACGGAAATAGTCGTAAGTTTATTCCATTAATTAATAAACTTGATTATTCACAAGAGTCTGCGCGTAATCCTTATATGGGTACTGTGAAAGAGGTGTACGATCAGATGTTGTCTGATTTTACTAAGGCTAAGAATCTGATGCCTGAAGATTATTTTGTGCGTGGTCGTGCTAATAAATTTTCAGCTGCTATGATGTTGATGCGTGTAAAATGGTTGATGGGGGATAAAGATGGAGCATTGGAAGAGGCCAATTTTGTTATTACTAAAGCAGAAGCCGGAATAGCTCCTTTTGATTTGACAGAAGAACCGATTGTGGCTTTCAATCGGAATGCAGAACAACAATATACAGTAGATCCTATATCAAGAGAAGTAATGTTTGAGTGTGCATTTACTGAAAGTAATCAGGGAAATAATGTTGCTATTCCATTAGCTCGTATGTGTAAAACGGGAATTTATAATTTCAAATCAAAAACATTCGATGCCAGTGATAAACTATGGTTGGATGGAGCACGTGGCAGTCAAAACTGGCAACATGGTGGTTGGGCTTGTGCTTATTGGAATCCTCATTTAATTAAGTATATTGGCTGGGCGGTAACAGATGATCCTATGGATTTGGTGAATTATACTCCAAGTGCAGAAGCTTTGGCTGATAAAAGATTTACTCAATTGCATTATTTTCTGAAGAATTATACAGACGGAGGGGATAAGACTATACATGAAATGGCATATAATAAAACAAAATGGAATGCTTTTTGGAATGATAAATATTACCGGGCTCCGTATGGTAAGTATTCGCAGGTGCCATTGATTCGTTTGGCAGAAGCATATTTAACGCGTGCTACTTTAGTTCTTTCCAAAAATGCATCTCAAGCTTTAGGGGATGTGAATAAAATTCGTCAGCGTGCTGGGTTATCTTTATTGAAAAGTGTGACTGAAGAAGATATAGAAAAAGAAAGAATTAAAGAGTTAGGCTTTGAAAATGGTGATCGATTGCTTTATTTAGTAGCTATGCAAAAGATAATTGATGGCCAGAAAAGAAATCCGGGAGCTGTCTATGAAAACCCTAATACGGATGGTGATCCAATTCCTGCAATGAACCCTCCCTACAGTAATATGTATGTTCCATTGCCTTCTATCGAATATTTATATTCAGGGTCTTATCAGCAACCTTGATAGATAAGGTTTTAAAAGAAATGCCGCTATCACAAAACATAGCGGCATTTCTTTTTAGTAGCGATTCTATCATTTTCTGTATTTCTTTATGTATTCAGAAGGGGATAAACCATATTCGGTTTTGAAACACTTTCCAAAATAAGATATCTCATTAAAACCACATCGGTAGGAAACTTCAGTGACTGTATATTCCGTGTTTTGAAGCATGTCAAGTGACGTTTTTAGCCGTATGTCAAGAATGAGTTTACTTGGCGACATACCTGTTACGGCTTTGATCTTGCGGTATACTTGTACGCGACTCATGCCAATTTCTTCGCTGAATTGGTCGATGGAGTAGGATGGATTCTCTATGTTCTTGTTTATTATTTCCATAACTTTTTTCATAAACTTTTCTTCCATAGCACTATAAACAGAGGTTTCTTTTATTTCTTGTAATTCTGCATTGATTGATACCATTTCTGTTCCATATCGTTCTGCAAGTTTTTTTCGATTTATAAGTAGGTTGGCAACGCGTACAATTAATAATTCCGGGTCAAATGGCTTCATGATATAATCGTCAGCCAGTGATTCATAGCCTTCACGCACTTGTGATGAGGTGACACGGGCTGTGAGTAATATTATTGGAATATGTGAAGTTACCATATTATTTTTAGATAATCTGGTAAATTCGATGCCGTCCATATATGGAGTCATAATATCGCTAATGACCAAATCCGGTATTTGCTTTTGTTCTATTTCATAACCTTCTTTGCAATTTACAGCAGTATAGATATTATAGTATTTACTGAGTAATGACACAAGATAATTGCGTACATCTTCATTATCTTCTATAATAAGTAAAGTCATTTCCTTAGAGATAGTATTCGGCTGCGATATTTCGCAAGGATTGACATCTGTTGCGATAAGTGCTTCTACATCTGAATAAGCATGAGCAGATTTAATTATTTTGTCTTTACTAAGGAGTTGATTTTCTGTATAGCTATCTTTACCTAATGGGAGGGTGAAAGATACAGTCATTCCATGTCCTTCTTTATTATCTATCCAGATGCGTCCACCATGTAGTTCAATGATACTTTTAGTCAGGTTTAAACCAATTCCGCTTCCCAATACTTTCTCACCGGCTTGGAAGAAAGCTTCAAAAATGCGGGGCATCATATTGGCAGGGATTCCAGAACCACTATCTTCTACTTTAACCAGAAGAGCCTTTCCTGCGGGGAGATTTAAGCTCTCGGGCTTCTGAATATCTTCAGAATTGGTTTCCATACTTGATATGATAATGTATCCTCCATTAGGAGTATGTTTTAAAGAGTTGGAGATTAAGTTAAAGAAGACCTTTTCTAGTAGAATGGCGTCAAACCAAATGTCTGCTGAAGAAGTGGTATCATTAAACTCGATGGATATATTTTTCTTTTCGGCAACGGGCATAAATAATCTGATAATTTCAGGTATATAAGTTCCTAGATTATAATTGCCAACATGAAGCTGCATTTTCCCGGCTTCAAGTTTGTGAAAGTCCATTAAACGGTTTACTAACCATAATAAACGTTGGGAATTACGATTGATAAGCTCCAATGATTGGCGATATTCTTGAGGCATATCTTCTTTATGCAATAAGTCTGTGAGTGGAGCAATAATTAAAGTCAGTGGAGTACGTAGTTCATGTGAAAAATTGGTGAACATTTGTACTCCCATATTATGGCTAAGTTCGATATTCTGTTTTTCCATTTGCTTTAATTGAAGATCCATTTTTAGTTGTGCTTCCCGGGTTTTATAGCGTATAAATAGCACAATCATGCTAATTGTAAATGCGAGGTAGAATAAGTAAGCATACCATGTTTTCCATAAAGGAGGGGTGACTGTAATTGATAATGAAGCATTTCCATTGCTCCATATTCCGTCATTATTGCAAGCTTTTACTTTAAAAATATACTTCCCCGGAGGAATATTGGTATAGTTTACACTCCGTTCATGCGTCGGTTCGGACCATCCTTTGTCAAAGCCCTCAAGCATATAGGAGAACTTATTGTTGGAGGCAAACACATAACTAAGTGCAGAGAATTTGATAGTGAATGATGTTTGGTTGTACTTTAATTTGATTTTCTGGTTAGAGATATTCACCCATTGAGCTGCTTTATTATCCTCCAGATAATCTGCCCAAATTCTCATTTTGGTAATATATACAGGAGGGATAAATGTATTTTTCCTAAGTAATTGCGGGTTGAATGAGAGAAAGTGATTATTTCCACCTACATAAAAAATGTCGGATGAGCTCTTTAAGCAAGCATGTAAATTGGTTTCCAGTAAAGAATATCCATTTTTATTGTCCCAGTTAGTGAATGTTTCCGATTTAGGATCAAAACATGACATTCCTTTTAATGTAGATACCCATAATTTCCCAGTATTATCTGCTACAATGCTGTTAATTGCATTATTCGGAAGGCCATTTTCTTCATTATATATAGTGAAATGTTCTTTGATGTTGTTATATAATCCTACACCTCCTCCATAAGTTCCTATCCATAGATTTTCGGATGAATCGGTATAAAGTGTACTGACATGATTACTTGGAATAAATTGATCGGGGCTTTTCTCTTCACTTCCGAAATGTTTTAATTCATGAGTTTGCGTGTGATAACGATATAGGCCGGCAGCACGGGTTCCCATCCAGATATAAGGACCTATGGCTTTTAAATCTTGTACGTTGATGATAGAAAGTTCTGTAGCACGTCCCTTTACTGGAAAAGATTCTTCCAATAGGTCGTTCTCCATGTGATAACGTAATACAGGGCTGTCTACCCCTAATGCAATCCAATAAATATTGTTGTTATCTTTTGCAATACACCGTACTTGGTTATAAGGAAAATTAGGTATTTCTTTTATTATACGCCGAGTCTCCATATCATAGAGATAAAGTCCACAATAATAAATACTGATCCATAAAAGATGATCTCCCTCCTTCTGTATATATTTTACTTCATTGTTTGTTATCGAGCGAGGGACATGAAGTGGACAGTATTCATAACTCTCGTCCTTGGGGTTATAAATGATTAGACCACCATCTGTTCCTAACCATAATTTTTCTTTGTATTCTACTATAGCATTAATGTTTCCAATACTTTTCTGGAGTTTATATTCAGGCCTATGGGGGATAAAAAAATTGCTATATGGTGTATATAAGTTAACTCCTCCTCCGTAAGTGCCAATCCATATATTGTTGGCTTTATCCCGATATAGGGAGATTATAGTGTTTTCACTTAAACCACAACTTTGTTCCCGTTGATAATAATTGATTAGCTTGTTTGCATGTCGGTCATAAATCAGTACTCCTTCTCGGGTGGCAAGCATAAGATTTCCTTCTTGTGTTTCTACAATGTAGTTAACTTGAGAATTATTAAAGTTTTTACCATTCTCCATAGTTAGATTAGCGTCTACGAGTTTACGGTTTTCGCGATCAAACCATTTTAGTCCGGAATCCCACATGCCTACCCATAGACGTCTATCATTGTCTTCATATAAAAAGTAGATTTTATGTTTATCACCAAATTGAAAGCGTTCTGTGACGTAGGTTACAGGATTCATGATGCATAATGTATTGTTGATAAGATAACAGATCTCGTTTTGACTATTTTGCATAAGCCAAAAAACTGATCCATTGGTTGAAATGGGAATAAAATCATCAGTCTCCTTATTATATAGATTGAGGCCTTTCATACTACCCACCCAGATTCTTTTTTGATTATCACATAACAAATGTTTGATACAGTTATCTGATATGGTATATTGGTTGGCAGGATCATGAAAATATTGAGTAAATGTATTTGAAGATACATTGTAACGATTGAGACCGCTATGAGTTCCTATCCATAAGGTGCCAGGAGATTCTTCAATAATAGTAGTAACATCACTACTGGATAAAGAGTGTGGCTGACCGTCAGCACGAAAAACCTCGAACTCGGTACCATCAAATCGGTTTAGCCCATCTCGTGTGCAAAACCACATAACCCCATTACTATCTTCCAAACTACGTATAACCGTGTTTTGTGAAAGTCCATTGCTTACATTATAGTTCTGAAACAATATGTTGTTATCTTGTGCTTTGCAAATGGAAATAAAAAAAAGAAAAAAGATTAATGTAATGTTTTTCATGTCTTGATAGATATTTTTAATAGAAGCAAATATAATTTGTTTGCAAGTAACTCGCAAACAAATTTAAGGTTGAAAATGCAAAACGTAACCTACGTGATAGTAATGTAACCAGAGTAGGACTAAAGATACATGTATAGAGAAGATTGAAACATGATTGTTAATGGATTAAAATAATGAGTGCTATTTTTGTAGCATGAAAAACAAAGTGAAATGAATTATGAAAAACTCTTTTTTAATAGTTATTGTTACGTTGATGGTATCCATGTTCTTTTCTTGTACAAAAGAAAAAGTAACAGCAAATTCGGTTAGTGAGGTTTATGAATTTCAAGCAGTAGATACAACTTGGAAGCTTTTGACTTTACGCGAAAAAATAGGGCAAACAATGTTGATGTTGCCTGATCGTGAGATGGAGCTCAATCTGGGAGAAGGGGCATTGGAAACGTACTTCAAACGTTATCCGATTACTGGGTATTTTATGGGTTGGAAGTTGTTTACAGGAATTCCGGAGGAGAAGCGGGTTGATTTTGTTCGTAGTTCTGTTGAGGAGTATCAGAAGGCATCAGAACTACCTTTATTATTTCAGCAGGATTATGAATCAGGAGTAGGACTTCAAGGTATGACTCCTTTTCCAAAAGAGATGGCATTGGGAGCTACAGATTCTCCGGATTTAGCTTATAAATATGGCAAAAGTGTGGCACTGGAGTGTCGTTCACTAGGTATAAACTGGGTGTTACATCCGGTCGCTGATTTAAATGTGAATCCATTGAATCCTATTGTAAATACGCGTTCTGTTTCAGATGACCCTGAAAAAGCAATTTGTTTATTATCTGAACAAATTAAAGGGTTGCAGGATAATTCTATAGCAGCTACAATTAAGCATTTCCCGGGAGACGGGGTCGATTATCGCGATCAGCATCTAATGACAACTGTAAATTCTTTGCCCGAAGATATGTGGAAACAGTATCATGGAAAGGTTTTTGCAGAATTGATTAAAAAGGGAGTTGCATGTATCATGCCTGGGCATATTACTTTACCTTCATATCAGAAAGAAAAGATAAATGGTTATTTACCTCCGGCGACTTTATCTCATGAACTATTGACTGATCTATTGAAAAAAGAGATGCATTTTAATGGAGTTGTGGTGTCGGACGCAATGACAATGGCAGGTTTTCGAGGATGGTATAAAAATGATTTAGAAGGGCAAATTGCTAGTTTTTTGGCTGGGGTAGATATATTGTTATGGCCTTCCTACGAATACATGGATTCGGTGGAAGTACGGATTCAACGTGGTGAAATACCGATGGAACGATTGGATGATGCCGTTCGTCGCGTATGGGCGATGAAAGAACGCTTTGGGCTACTAAAGAAAAATAGGGAATTAATACGTCCGATCTCCGCAAAAGAAAAGTCTGAAATACGGGAAGCTTCCAAAGAGATTACAGAGCGTTCGATTACTTTAGTCCGAGATGAAGACCATAAGTTGCCACTTTCTTTGGAAAAAGATAAAAAACTGTTGTTGGTAGCTGTAACTCCCGTAGCTCATAAAGGTAATGATCGAGACTTTAAACGATTACAAAATTTGCGTGATGAGTTTGTAAAGAATGGTTTTGATGTTGATTTCCGACGTAATATACTTTATGAAGATCAGGGGTGGCAGGATAATGCGACAGAACTGTATGATAAGGTAATCTTTTTAGTAGCAAGGAACACGCATACTCCGTTTGGACCACTTCAATTATGGGATGATGAGGCTCAATCCGTATGGGCTGCCAACTCTATGGATAAAAGTAAAGTGATTGTTATTTCATTAGGTAGTCCTTATATTGGAAATGAATATTTTGAGCGTGTTAAAACTTATATAAATACCTATTCGAATGATGCTTCCACGCATTCAGCTTTATTACGGATATTAATAGGGAAGCTTCCTTTTAGAGGTAAATCACCAGTCGATTTGGAACGTAAACTATTTACATTTTAATCATATTATACTTATGAAGAAACTTTTTTTATTTAATGGAATAATAACCTGCTTCATCGGACTTTGTATGAGTTGCATTGCTCCTGAAAAAACTGCAGGGTTACAAATTCGCGGAGGGCTTCCTAATTTTAATTATAAGATAGAAAAGAGTGAACCTGTATCTGTTGTCTTTTTAGGTGGAAGTATAACAAATCATCAGGGATACAGAGTACAAATTACTGATTGGCTCAAGCAACAATATAGTAATGTGCAGTTTACTTCTATAAATTCAGGAATTGGTGGAACTGGGTCTGATCTAGGAGTGTTTCGTACAGAGCGTGATGTGTTGCAGTATCATCCGGATTTAGTATTTATTGAATTTGCTGTAAATGATGCCAAAACAGATTCATTGGTAATTGCTAATTCCATAGAGGGAATTGTGCGTAAAATTTGGCATCATAATCCACATACAGATATCTGTTTTCTTTATACGTTAAATGAACCCATGTTGGATGACTTGAGGTCTGGAAAAAACTATCGTTCCGTAAGGTATATGGAAACAATAGCAGACTATTATGATATTTCATCTGTTAATTTTGCCGATGATGTTCTGAAGTTGCTAAATGATGGTAAGTTAGTTTTTAAGGGGGACTCAAAAAAGGAGAATGATGGTAAGATAGTTTTTAGTAATGATGGTACACATCCTACTTACGATGGTGGGCATCCTATATATACAAAAACACTACGCCAATCCCTATTACAAATGAATAAAGCGCAGCAAAAAGCACATGTATTGAAATCCCCGTTGTATGCAGGTAATTATGAGAAAGCCAAAATGATTCCTATTACAGATTTCGAACATTCTAAAGGTTGGAAAATACTCTCTAAAGATGATAAAGCTTTTTCTTATTTCCAGGGAGATCAAAAAGCATTACCGGTTGTTTTGGAATCTTCAGATCCTGAAGATTTTATAAAAGTACATTTTAAAGGAATCCGTGTTGGAGTATTTGATTTGATTGGCCCCTCGTCCGGAGGGATGACTGTGGAGATAGACCAGAATGATCCTTTCTATATTCGTCGATTTGATAAATATTGTGGAGATCGAAATCGTACTAACTATTGTTTGTTCGAATCATTAAACGATGAAGAACATACGGTGATTCTTCGACCTGATAATAGATGTTTTGAAAAAGCTGAAATATATAGGACAAATCCAAAGCGAATATCAGAAACAGAGTATTTTAATGAGTTTAATACATATTTGGGATACATCCTTTTAGTTGGTGAGGTTATACCAAACTGAATCTTGTAAGAACTGCTTTAAACCACCTTATTATCATAATCGGACTTCTGTTTTTTTTGATTATGGTGATAAGGCGGTTATCTGAAATACAGGTTTATACTAAATATCAGTCTTTCTTAAACCACCTGTAAAACCATTTACCCACCTTTTCATAATGCCGGGTTTCGGTATCAGTGTATAGTTTAGAGAAGAACGACGTATCTAATGGTTCTCCCGATTGGTTAGGATATAATACGATTAAGCTATTGTTGGAGAAGTATTTGCTAAGCTGTCTCGGTAGTTTCTCAAAAGAACTGTCGTAAGAGAGAGTTCCCGGTCGTGCGCTGATAATAACTAATAAATGGTCGTAGCTTACTTGTCCCGTCAGCACCAGCAAGTCATTCCAATCTTCCAAAAGGGAGAAATCGGTAAGTGTCTGCTTATGCCGTTTCTTTATCCACGCTTGTAGGCGTATGGTTGTTTTTTCATTGGCAAAGAAATGTACCCGGCATCCGAGGGTACTTCCCATTCGACAGAAATGCTCCATCCAATGAGGAAAACCGGATTCGTATTCGGCTTTTGGAGGGACGGCAATGACAATTCGTTTGATTGTATGGACTGGTATTAGAAACTTAGAGATAATTATCTCACAGTTTAATCCATTCAATAAGTGTTCGGCAAGTATTCCAAAGTATGAGTCTGTGATATTTTTCTTACGATGCAGACCGGTGATAATACTTGTAATCTCATTTTCCTTGACTGAATGTATAATGCCGGAAGCTATATTCAAATCATACCGTGTGACTTTCTTCAGTGGTACATTTGCTTCTGTTGCTGTCGTTTCCGCTTTTTCCAGGTAATATTTGCTTCGAAGTCGTAGATTATCGGAATTATTATTGTCGTTGATTACATTGAGGGCTAGTAGATTATCTTTCAATTTAGAATCACGTATGATTAGAGACAGATTCACCATGTCCTCGATAGTGTCCGGGTTGGCTATGGATACTAAAATCTTCTCTGTTTCTTTTGAAGATTCATTTTCCGATAGTGAGTCATCCATTGCCACCTTTCTGGCTGCCCGTTCGGTAATCAGTGAGCTCACTACGCAAGTGACCAGGATAAGCAAGACTGTACCGTTCAGTACATCGTCATTCAGCAAGCGCTCGCCGGTGGGCAGAATAATGTTATATCCAACCAATACGGCCGCCAATGTGGCTGCTGCCTGTGCGTTACTTAAACCATACATCAGATTTCGTTCAAGAACAGACATCTTGTATATCTTTTGTGTCAGCCAGCAAGCAATCCATTTGCCTGTCAGTGCCATGGTTATCATTACGGCAGCAACTTTTAAAGCATCCCCATGTCCGAAAATAACCCGTAGGTTGATTAACATTCCTACTCCGATAAGGAAATAAGGAATGAAGAGGGCATTACCGACGAACTCTAAATGATCCATCAATGGAGAAACGTGCGGAATGAGCCGGTTGAGTACCAATCCGGCGAGGAAAGCTCCCAAAATACCTTCCATACCTACGAGTTCCATCAGTCCTGCTCCTAAAAAGACCATTGCAAGCACAAAAATGAACTGCATCACGTTGTCATTGTATCGGTGGAAGAACCAGCGACCGATGCGTGGGAAGAAATAGATGATAAGTGCTCCTAGAAAGATTACTTTTACTACTAGCCAAATCCAGAATAAACCACCGGTTTCTCCTTTGAATAATCCGCCTATAACGGCTAGTACCAACAGTGTGAGCGTATCCGTCACCGCCGTTCCTCCTACAGCAATACTTACACTACGATGGCGTGATATACCGAAGCGGGTGACGATGGGATAGGCAACGAGTGTGTGGGAGGCATACATACTGGCTAGCAGTACAGAAGTGATTACGCCGTATTTCAGATAAGATACATTTGCCACGAACCCAATCCCGATGGGAATGATGAAAGCCAGTAATCCCAACACTAATGCTTTGTTTCGCGTCTCTTTGAAGTCTCCCATGTTCATTTCCAGACCAGCCAGAAACATGATGTAATAGAGCCCGACTTTGCCGAATAACTGAAAACTGCTATCGCGTGCCAGGATATTAAATCCATGTTCGCCAATAGCCAATCCCGCCAGGATCATACCGATAATATGAGGGATGCGCAGCTTATTCAATAATATCGGAGCAAACAATATAATTAGGAGTACAAGGAGAAATATCCATGTAGGGTCGGTGATAGGGAATGTTAAATCAAGGCCAATCCAATCCATAATTTGACAAGTTCGTGATATTTGTTCCGCAAAATAACCTAAAAAAATGCTTCTAAAAAAGGATTAGTTAATAAAATTAGTCATTTATTTTTTCTCCAGATTCATGATTGATGGAATGAAGAATGCAAGTGTCCCTGTTATCACAATTGCAATACCGCATATAACAAAGACATTGGCTATGCCGATAGCGTCTGCTATAAATCCGGTTGCCAGTAATCCTAAAATGGAGGGTAACAAACTGATACTGTCGAACAAAGAGAATACGCGCCCCAAGAAAGACACTTCAATCTGTGTTTGCAACAAAGCTGTAAACGGACCGGAATAAAACGGCATGGAAATCCCTTGTACTATTGCGAATATAGCATAGATAATGAATGCTGAAGGAGGAAGGATTCCGGAAACGAAAATAGAAACTCCTATTATGATATAAGATATGTTTATCATAACGACCTTTCGGATGCGCGGATTCCATATTCCCAGTAAAATGCCACCGACTAATGCTCCCGAACCAAAAAGAAGTTCTATCAGGCTGACTTGATAAGCTGTTCCGGAGAAGTTTTTCAGGGTCATCAACGGTATCAGAGCAACAACAGGCATGATAAAGAAAGTGATGAGTACTTCAGTGACCATCACCCATTTCAAACCACAATTGCTACAGATTGCCTGAAAGCCTTCCTTCATATCCCGGAGTACATTATTGGTTGTTTCAGTTTCTGTTTTTTCCGGATTAGGAATAAATACAAACATGAGTGTCGTACAGGCTATGGCTGCTCCAGCAACGTCGAGCAACATAACTACACTCATATTCGTACTGACAATCAGCGCAGCACCTAGCACTGGACCGCAGATATTACATAAGGCCTGTATTGTCTGATTAATACTGGCAATACGCGTCAGTTCTTTTTCAGGAGCAAGCAGCGGTATGGATGATTTCATGGCAGGTGCGTGGAAAGCGCTTCCGACAGAACGGAGCATAAGCAGCAGATAAATCTGCCAGATTTCGATAACGTCCAGATAGAATAATAACGCAATAATGCCCGAACAGAGTGCAACGAAACTGTCGGCCAATATCATAGTCCATTTCCGACTCCACCGATCGACGAAAACGCCAGCAAAGGGA
>OGXV01000047.1_pt1 | contig 63216 bp, 74 predicted proteins | sample 1576391 | NCBI WGS metagenome assembly OGXV01 (sample SAMEA3541586, study PRJEB24748) | human gut metagenome | biome: human gut; feature: human-associated habitat; material: faeces | place: China | collected 2012 | reverse complement strand
TCCACAAGAATAGATGTTGCTGCAAGAAGAGCAATACTTACAGGTGTCAATCAGGTAACAAGTAAAATAAATTCTGACAACATGCAGAAACTTGATACTGAGTTCGTTGAAACAAGCTGGCATTCAACTGCAAGACCTACACATCAGGTATGGCAGGGAAGAGTATTCTATTGGGACAGAGCAAACCCAAATGCAGAGAAAATAGAAGCAGGAGTACTTTATAAGTCATTCATAAGAGAAACAGGTTATGGTGAAGTTGATGGCTTGTGTGGAGCAAACTGCCGACACACATTTTATCCGTTCATTCCCGGCATTTCTGTTAGAACATATACAGATGAACAGCTTGAAGAATTAAACAGGCAGGAAAACGAAAAAAAAGAGTACAATGGCAAGGAATACAACAAGTATGAAGCCACCCAATATCAACGCAGACTTGAAACATCAATGAGAAAGTACAGGCAGGATATTAGCTTATTAAAGCAATCAGGTTTAGCAGATGATTCAGACGAGGTAATAGCTGCAAAGTGTAAATATCAGACATTATCAAAGAAATATAGTGATTTCAGCGAAAAAATGGGATTACGTGAACACAGAGACAGAGTTAATGTTGATGGGTTAAAGGATATTGGAAACACCAAAATAAGTAAAGAAAATATGATCGAACAATCATACAAACCTGTTAATTTAGATAAAAGCAACGTATCAGAGATAAACAGGGGACGTATTAATATATCAACTTATAAAGTACTAACAGCAGAAAATAACATATATGTTTCTAATAATATCAGACTTAAACCAAAGGAACTGCATACCATTGATTTAAGCATATCTGAATCATTGAAAAAGTTAAAAATAAGTGACGTTGATAATTTACCAAGAGTTGTAATAATAAACAGTTCAGAAATGCAAACAGGAGCTTTGGCATCATATAATGCAGTAAAAAATGTACTTTATATTGATAGGACAATAGGAAGCAGATTAAAGTTATTGGAATTGCAAAAAGATGCAGCATGTCCTAAAAATGTATTAAGTACGTATGTACATGAGTATATACACTGGATGGATGCACAATCATATAGGATTGGATATGGAGAAATAATCGACAGTAGTGAATATCTATATTGGATTAGACATAAATCAAAGAAAAAGATTGATAAACTTATTAACAAGGGGTACAATATTAATGAAATTAGTAATTATGCAAATAATGAGTATGCTAAAGGTAAATATGACGAAATGTATACTGAATACAGAGTAAAAAAATTATTAGGAGAGTGATTTGAATGAGATTACCTGACACACCTGAAATGAAACAGATTTGGGACGAAATAGCACCATTTTTAAAGATTACATTAAAAGGAATGGAAATAATTGAGGGTGCTCCAAGTGATACTGCTGAAAAGTTAGAAGAATATAGACGTTTAGGAAAAGAACAATGGGATTTTGCAGAAAGTTTAAATTCCTAAGTACCATCTGGTCATAGGACTAGGTGGTATTTTTATATTCAAAAGGAGACAAATAGAAATATTTACTAGAGATTTAGCTATACAAGAGTTTGCAAAAGGAGGAATGAAAGAATATGAGTGAGTTGTTTGAATATGACGGATTATATTATACAAAAGAACAATGTGAAGAAATAGCTTCAGAAGTTTTAGATCCAATTCTTTTAAATCAGTATCCTTTTGTTTTTGAAGGAATGACAGTAGGAGAATATTTAGAAGAAAAAAAGTATTATCTAAATCATTGTAAAGAGGTTCGCAATCGAACATATAAGCCGTTGTGGAAACAAAGAAAAGCAGAAAGTCTAAATTCCTAAACACCACCCAGTCAAAAGGCTAGGTGGTATTTTTATATTCCAAAGGAGGTATTATGGATAATTTCAAAGCGGTGTACAAGATTCTTTCAACCTTGGAAAAAGCAATGGATTTACCTGAATTTGACATATCAATAATCGATTATAGAGCACTTGGTGTATCAAAGGAACGTTGGTCGCGTTACATAGAAATGATGGCTGATGTTGGTTATATCAAAGGTGTAAGAGTTAGTACAAACATTACAGGAGAAACCATTGTGGAATGTAATAATATGCGAATCACATTAAAGGGATTGGAATACTTACAGGAAAATTCCATAATGAGAAAAATCTATAATGCAGCCAAAGGCATTAAGGAGATAACACCGGGGTTATAAATTTAATAGTAGATAATTAAGGAACTTAGAGATAGGTTCTTTTTTTATACCCTAAAATAGTAAAGGAGGTACATTATGGCAACATCTGTGCAGATAACATTGCTCATATGCATAACAATCATAATACTTGCCAAGTCAGGTAAGCAGAAATAAAAAATAGTTAATCAGGCAGTCTTAGTACTGTCTTTTTATATGGTTCTGAATAAGACGTAAAAGTGTTCAAAATATCATAAAAGTAAGTGAAGCAACCACGTATAAAAGCGTAACGGAAAGGATGTTTAAATATGAAAAGAAAGTTCTTAGAAGACTTAGGACTGGAAAAAGATGTAATCGAAAAGATTATGAATGAAAACGGAGCCGATATTGAAAAGGCTAAGGGAGAAGTTGAAACATTAAGAAATCAGTTAAATGAAACACAGGATAAACTTAAGAGTTTTGAAGGTGTGGATGTTGCAAAGTTAAGAGGTGAAATTACAAATCTTACAAACGAACTTGCAACCAACAAGGCTGAATATGAAGCGAGTATTGCAGACAGAGATTTTAATGATTTGGTTAAGGGTATTGCTAGCGAATACAAGGCTAGAGACATTAAGGCAATCATGCCGTTTCTTGATGTGGAAGCTCTTAAGTCCAGCAAGAATCAGGACAAGGACATAAGAACAGCTCTTGATGGAATGGTTAAGGAACAGGGATATTTGTTTGAACCAAACAAGAAAGTTCCATACGTTGTTGGACCAACACCGGGACCAATGCCATTAGGTGGTGGTTCTGATGATAAAAAGACAAGAGCAAATGAAGCAATAAGAAGCTTATTTGGAAAAGAATAAACAGAGAAAAGGAGATTAAAAATGACAGAGATTATTAACAGAGAGAATGCGGAAGCGATTATCCGTGAGCAGGTAGTGGAAGCCATTACACAGGATGTACCAAAATCATCAACATTTATGGCTATGGCAAAGAAGTTGCCTAACATGACATCAAAACAGACAAGAATCAGAGTGTTAGACTTTTTACCTACAGCATACTGGGTAAATGGTGACACAGGAATGAAGCAGACATCAAAACAGGCTTGGGATAATGTATGGTTAACAGCAGCAGAGCTTGCAGTTATCGTACCAATTCCTGAAGCGGTTCTTGATGATGCAGAGTTTGACATTATGGGAGAAGTTACACCAAGAGTAATTGAAGCAATCGGTCAGAGAGTTGACAGTGCAATCATCTTTGGTGAGAACAGACCGGCAGAGTGGCAGAATGACATCATTACATTGGCAAGACAGTCAGGAAACAATGTTGCAGTTGGTTCAACACCAAACTATTATGACAAGATTCTTGGCGAAGATGGAGTGTTTGCTAAGGTTGAAGATGATGGATATGCAGTAAGTGGAGTTATTGCAGCAACTAACATGAAGGCTAAGTTAAGAAGCATTAAGGACACTACAGGCAATCCAATTTTTGTTAAGTCAATGCAGGATGCAACATCATATGCACTTGATGGAACACCTATGAAGTTCCCGGTTAATGGAGCATTCAATAATTCAATTGCACAGTTAGTAGCAGGAGATTTCTCACAGGCAGTATATTCAATCAGACAGGATGTTACTACAAAGATTTTAACAGAAGGTGTAATTCAGGATCCATCAACAAAGGAAATTGTGTACAACCTTGCACAGCAGGACATGATTGCTCTTAGAGTTGTGTTCAGAATTGGTTGGGCACTTCCAAATCCTGCAACAAGAGTTGATGAGGATAGAGTTGGATGTCCTTTTGCATATCTTGAACCTGCAACACCTGTAACAACACATAAGGTTACATTTACTGTAAAGGATGATACAGAATCAAGCCCTGTTGCAATTAAGGGAGCAAGAGTAGATGTTAATGGCTCAAAGCTTAAGACAGATGCAAATGGTAGTGTCGAATTTAATCTTAGACCAGGTACATATCCATATGCAGTAACAGCAACAGGTAAGATTAAGGTATCAGGCACAATTACCGTTAACAGTGCTGATATTACAGAAGCAGTGACAATGATTGCTTCTAAGTAATATGTATAGGAGATATACATCTTTTTCATATTATGCTAATGAATATTGTTGTGGAAAGCCGGTGGTTGAATCTGCCGACTTCCACAAACTTTTGATAAAGGCTCAGGGAATCATGGACATGTATACATTCAACAGATTAAAGGAAAATGCAGAGATAGTAGATGAAGTTCAGAATTGTTGCTGCGAATTGGTTGAATGCATTAATACATATGAGAATGGAATAAGCGAAAAGCCAAGTGGTGTTTCAAGTGAAAAAATAAAGAACTATTCTGTAACCTATGAATCCACAGAGAACATGAAGCAAAGGTTTGATAATGAAGTGGCCAACATTGTACATAAATGGCTTGGAAGAACAGGACTTTTGTACAGGGGGTGTTAAAGTGATTACAAACAATGTCATTACTCATTATGAAAAGGAAAAAGGGTTTAAAAGCAATTTTTATAATGTTTATTTGGAACAACAGTCTAATTCCAGTGACAGTAAGGATGGAGAAAAAAAGTCCCATTCTCTGTTTATTGCAGTTCCAACAGAAAAGGAATTGCCATTTAAAACAGGTGATTTGATAGTGATAGGCAAGTGTTCTGTAAGGTTTGATGAAACATCAGAAAGGGCAAGTTCTGAAAGTTACAGAAAATTAAGAACAGAGCATAAGGTTTATACAATATCTTCAATAGAACCCTGCTTAATAGGAAACAGAAGAATGTGGCATTATGAGTTGGGATGTGATTAGAAATGACAGATGTAATCAGATTTGATGATTCGGATTTTCAAAGAGCAATCAATGAGAAAAAGAAATTGTTGGAAGAAGGAAGTCCGGTTCAACGGTTTGTTGACAGTGAAGTGTTGAGATTAATGGTTCCGTACACTCCAATGGATACAGGAGCAATGATACAGTCTGCAACAGCCGGAACAGTGATAGGCAGTGGAAAGATACAGTACAATTCACCTTATGCAAGATATTTGTATTATGGTGAAATATATGGGCCTAACGTTCCAATAAAGGAAAATGGAATCATAACCGGTTATTGGTCACCACCACATAAAACACCAACAGGCAGACCACTTACTTACTCAACGGAAAGACATCCACAGGCTGGAAAGCTATGGTTTGAAAGAATGAAAGCAGACCATAAAGAGGACATATTAAAAGGTGCAATGGCAATAGCTATGGGAAGGAATAATAATACATGAACATTATAGAACTTGTTAAGGAGATATTAACAGATTATCCAAAGATTGAAGAGTTTACTAACAAAATCCACGTTGATTTTACAAAGAATGATGATGTTAACTTTGGACTTTCTTCAACAGGAGACACAAAGGTAAAGGAAGACATTCTGGGAAATCAGACGAGAAGACACAGTTTTGTATTATACGCGATGAATCAGGCTTTTAATGATTATGATAGGCTTTCCAATAGCACTTTTTTACTAGAGCTATCTTACTGGCTGGAATCATTAAATGAAAACTCTTATGAGTTGGATGTGACGATTAACAATAGAAAGCGAAAAGGAAAATTAAAATCAGTGGAATGTGCAAATGCAATGTTGTTTCAGATTCCCACTGGTGACATAAATGATGGATGTATGTATCAGTTACAGATATATGCAACTTACACAGTTGAAAGAGAGGAAATGTAAATGAAATTAAAAAGAAGTTATTTAGCGCATTACATTGATGCAAGTTTTGGTGGTACAGGTGCACCAAAATGGTTTTTGATTGGTAAAGACATTGAGGACATGTCGGTTGAATTAAATCCTGATACTGACACAGTGAAAAACATTCTTGATGAAACATCAGTAAATGACAATGGATATGAGCCAAGTATGAGTGCAGATCCATATTATGCAAATCCTGATGATGCAATTTATGACAATCTTAGAAACATTGCTATGAATCGTCTTACAGGTGATGCTTGCAAGACTAAGATTCTTGAAGTGCTGATTGAAGGTGATTCAGAGGCAACACACAAGGCTTGGATTGAGGATTGTGTAGTTAAGCCACAGAGTTATGGTGGCTCTCAGGGTGGAATTAACATTCCTTTTGATGTTACATTCAATGGTAACAGAAAAGAGGGAACAGTTAAGATTGCAAGTGGAACACCAACATTCACAGAAGCAGCTTCACAGAGCACACAGTCAGATAAGGCAGTTAAATAATTTTATTTGGGGCATATTAAAGTGCCCCTTTATTTAACTAAAAGCAGAGAGAGGAGAACAAACATAAATGCAGAGTATTAGTTTTGATGAAGGATATAAGGAATTTGCAATAAATAATGATGAAAACAGGGTAATAAGATTTAACCCAAAGGATTTTGGCATTCTTACAAGAATGGAAGACACATTGTCAGATTTTGAAGCATTGGAGAAAAAGCTTAAGGACGGTAATGAAGAGGAGTTTACCAACAACTTAAGAGAAGCAGAAAAGGTAGTACACGAAAAGATTGATTCAATATTTAATGCAAATGTGCATGACATAATATTTAATCATCAGTCTCCAATCTCATTGGTTGGTGGAGAATTTTTATTTATGCGTGTAATTGAAGCTCTTGTACCTATTGTTGAAAAAGAAGTTAAGTATGAAATGCAGAAGTCAGAAAAAAGAATGAGCAAGTATACGGAGAAGTATAAGAAATGATAGGTGAATTACCTAAAACAATAAAGGTTGGCGAAAAGGAAGAACCGATAAGAACAGACTTCAGGGACATTTTAAATGTTTTCGCTGCGTTTAATGACCAGGATTTGTCAGTTGAGGAAAAGGCAATTGTATGTTTAAGAATAATTTATAAGAACATTGATGAAATGGACAGTTCGTTGTATATGGAAGCTTATGAAAAGGCAATGAACTTTATGGAAATGAATGATTCAAAAAAAGATTCTGATTACAACGAACCTAAACTGATGGACTGGGAGCAGGATGAACAGCTTATATTTTCAGCAGTAAACAAAGTTGCAGGAACAGAAGTAAGGTCTTTTGAATACATGCATTGGTGGACTTTCTTAGGTTACTACATGGGAATAGGTGAAGGTCTTTTTGCTGATGTTGTAAACATAAGGCAAAAGAAGTTAAAGCATAAGAAACTTGAAAAGCATGAAGCTGAATTTTATAGAAAAAACAGGGAAATGGTGGACCTAAAGACAAGGTACACAAAGGAAGAACTAAAGGAAAAAGAAGAGTTAAAAAGGCTACTTGGAATATAGTGGTCTTTTTTTGTGGGTGAAGATATGGCAGATGGATATTTAAATTTTGATACGAAAATAGATGATACAGATTTTAAAGAAGGCTTAGAGAATATGAGTTCATCTGTTAGTGGATTAAAAGGTTCAATCAAATCATTGGGTGGAATCATTAAGGATGCCTTAAAGGTGGACACTTCTGAAACTTCCAGCAAGATGATGTCATTGGAAGAGCAACTGCGAAAAGCAGAAGTGGAATTGGAGAATGCGACAAGGAAGAAAGAAGAGTTTGCCAATACAGAGATAAAAACAGAAGAATATGTTGCAGCAGAGAAAGAAGTAGACACCTTAACAAAGAAATTTCTTAAGCTGTTAGATGCAAGAGAAAAATTTGAGGAGACAGGTGGAAACAAAAATAGCCAGACATACAAGAAAATGCAGTATGACATTGATACGGTTGATAAAAAACTGGAAGCTGCTGAATCAGAGGTATCAAGACTTAATGAGGAAGGCAAGAAGTTTAAATTAGGCAGTGATACAGAAAAGTTTAGTAAGTTTTCTCAGGATGTCGATAATGCACAGGGAAAAGTTAATGTTTTGAAACAGCGTATTGGTGAACTGGCAGAAAAAGAAGAAAATGCAGGAAAGTCAGGCACATCAATGTCTGAAAAGGTAAAGTCATCTGTTAAGGGATTAGGTTCTAAGCTACTGGGAGTCATTAAGAATTTTGGAAAGTTTGGAAAGGACATAGGAAATGTTGGCAATTCATTAACAAAAAAATTAAACCTGGTTCCTAATCTTATTGGAAATGTAGGAGGAAAGGTTGACGGATTAGGCAAGAAACTTGGTGGAATGGTTAAAAGAGTGTTTGTATTTTCAATGATGACCAAGGCACTAAGAGCATTAAGAACTGCATTTCAGGATGTAATATCAGCAGATGGTGAAATGTCAAATTTAATTGCTCAAATTAAGGGAAATCTGTTAACAGCATTTGCGCCTTTATACAACTTTGTATTGCCGGCAATTAAAAGTGTGTTGTCTGCATTTGTTACATTTTCAAATTATCTTGCCAATGTAATGTCTTCAATATTTGGAAAGACAATAGCACAGAGTACAGCAATGGCAAAAAGTCTTTATAAGAACACACAGGCTGCAGATAAGAATACAAAGGCAAGTAAAAAGAATGCAAAGGCAAAGCAACAGCAGTTGGCATCATATGATGAATTAAATGTAATGCAGGATACTGATTCAGGTTCTGACAGTGGAAGCAGTGGATCAGGTTCAACATCTGCTCCGATATTTAATGCAAAGGCTATGGATGTACCAATTGTTGACCAAATCAAGAAACTGATAAAATCAGGGGATTGGGAAGGCATAGGAAAGCTTGTAGCAAACAAGTTAAATAATGCATTAAAAAAGATACAGTGGAAGAGCATACAGAAAACAACCTCTGACATAGCTTCAAAACTGGCAAGGACCTTAAATGGTTTCTTTTCTGTAATGGATTTGGCAAAAACACTGGGAAATACAGTTGCACAGGCATTAAATACAGGACTTAGGTTTGCATATACGTTTTTAACCACATTTGATTTTAAACAGTTTGGCACATTCATAGGTGAATCAATTAACTCATTTGTTCAAAACTTTAAGTGGGGATTACTGGGAAAGACTTTAGGAAATGCAGTACAGGGAGCAATAGACACCGCTTATGGATTTGTTACCACATATGCGTGGGGCAGTTTTGCAGAAGGAATAGCCAAAACAGTTAATAAGTTTTTTAAAGCCATTAATTGGACAGAATTAGGACAAACAATTGGAATAGCTGTAGTCGGCGCATTAACGGAAATAAGTACATTCTTACAAAAAGTGAAATGGGACAAGATAGGAAAGGATATAGGTACATTTCTGGGAAACATTAATTGGGAAAGCATCATAGCCGGAGTGTTTACAATCATAGGCAATGCAATTACTGCAAGTTTTGGTTTATTAAAGGGAACATTGACCGGATTATTAAACAACGGAATAACTCCTGTTAAGGCGGCATTCATTGCCCTTGGAACAGCAATGGCAGGAATAAAAATAGTACAGTTTATTAGCAATATGTTAGGAGCCTTAGGAGTTTTAAGGGATATAACGGCAGTTCTGATAAAAAGCACAGCAGCTTGGGTAAAGAATAATGCTCAAGTGGTAATTGCTACAATAAAGACAGGATTGCAGACAGCAGCAACAAAACTTTTAAGTGTTGCACAAAAAGCTCTCAATTTTGTAATGAACTTAAATCCAATGGCAAAGGTAATTATTGTAATAACAGCGTTGGTTGCAGCCTTTGTAGTGTTGTGGAATAAGTCGTCAGCATTTAGAAATTTCTGGATAAAAGCATGGAATGACATAAAGTCGGCTGTGGCAGCAGTTTGGAAAGCAATAAGTCCTATATTAAATAATATTTGGAATGGAATAAAGGCAGTATGGGACAAGATGAAGCCATTTGTTACCTTTATTGTAAATACATTTGCAGGTGCATTTAAATCAGCATTCAATACCATAAAAGGTGTGGTAAACAGTATAACAACAGTTCTTTCAGGAATAATTACTTTCCTGGGTGGAGTATTTTCAGGAGATTGGAAGAAAGCTTGGGAAGGAATTAAACAGATTCTTAAGGGAATATGGAACGGAATAAAAAGTATTGTGAAAGATCCGATAAATGCAATATTAGGATTTATAAATTATATGATTAAAAAAATTGTAGAAGGTCTTAATTTTGCAATTGAAAAACTTAATAGCATTAAAATAGAACCGCCTAAATGGTTTCAAAAATTAACAGGAATAAAAAAGTTCGGGTTAAATATCAAGAAGCTTCCAGTAACGAATGAATACGTTCATTATTTAGCAAATGGAGCAGTCATTCCACCAAACAATGAATTTATGGCAGTGTTGGGTGATCAGAAAAAAGGTGTTAACATTGAATCTCCATTATCAACAATCGTGGACGCATTTAGACAGGTGCAGGGTGAAAACACAACAGGTATTTCTGATAAAGACTTACTTAATGCAATTTCAAACATGCAGGTTAATGTCATTGTGCAGCAGGATTCAAGAGGAGTATTCAACATGGTTAAGCAGGAAGTGGTTCAGGAGCAGAGAAGAACAGGAAAACCTGTATGGACCTGATGAAAGGAGTAGTATGGCAGATTTTAAGGGATATTTAATTAAGTTAAACGACGTGGAGTTTCCACCTGAATACATAGCACTGGAAAGCTACAAATCAACAGACAACCAAAGAACTGAATTAAAAGCATACAGAAATTCAAACAATTATCTGATTCGTCAGACTTCTCCGAACTTTAAAACAAAAGTTGAATTTACCACAATTGATGGATTGCATTTAAAGGATTTGAGAAAAATCAAACAGATAATAGACAAGGCTCTGATAAATAATGCAGAAAGAAAAGTAAGTGTTGAATATTGGAATAATGAAGAGTTGAAATACCAAAAAATGAAAGCATATATTCCTGACATAGACTATGAGATAAAGAAAATAGTCAAAGGAAGTAAGCCTGACATTGAATACAAATCAATAAGATATGCATTCATAGAGTACTAGAAAGGAGCACCAATGTTAAACGTAAATGAAGATACAATAAGAGCATATACAGAGCATAATGTTCCAAAGAAGTTAACAATCACATTTCCGAATAATGCAAACTTAACTCCAATCACAAATGCAAACATTCAGGAAGAAAGCATGAGTTTGACAGGCAGTCTTTGTAGTGATTCAAATTTGATGCTACAGGGCTGTATCTCAACTCAGTTTAATCTTACAACATTTGACTATGATACAGACATTACAGGTCAGGACATCATAGCCATGTTGTCAGTAAAGGATGATTCTTACAAGGGTGAATGGGTTAAGGGAACAAATTACAAGTCAGGGGACATAGTAAAGTTTGACCAGGAATATTATATTTATTCCGATGATGTTTCTGATGAAAAAACAGAAAATATCAAACGAACAAAAGTAAGCAGTTCTTACATTGTATACAATGAAACTGATAAGAAATACAACATTTTTGGAAGAGAACCGGATAATTTTGTCGGGATAAGAATTCTTACATCAGAAAAGGTTCTTGATGGTGTGAGTATGACCATTAGATGTTGGTACACTGGAGGTCCGTATTATTATGTGGTACGGGATTTTAATAATAAAACAGATATTATTATGCCCCAACATTATCCCATTGGAAGTAACTATCCGTTAAAGGGGTGGTTTGCAGAAATAAGCTATTCAGGAACAGATACAGATGCATTCAAGGAATTTGTAAGCAACCTGAAAGTATATGAATTGACGAATGCTTGCAAAAATGAATTATATCCTGATGAATTGGAAGAATGTCAAAGAGTATATGGTTATGTTGATACATCCAATACAGAAGACATTATCATATTTAGGGGAAAGGTTGAAAGCTTTACAAGACAGGCTTCAGATCCAAGATATAGGGATTTGATAGCTTATGATAAATTACACGAATGTCAGGAAATGTCGATTCAAAGTTGGATGAATGAGGTGGATGAGTATGGAATGGGAATGGTAGATCCATATTCTTATCAGGGTTCATACAAGCTAAAAACGACATATAAAAAAGACCAGACTGTGTATGGCACATATACTGATTCAAATAATGTAGAAACTAAAGGATATTATCATTTTAAACAGGACTATATAGATAGTTTTTATCAAGCCTGTAATATTGTGAAAGTGGCTTCAGGAGACTTAAAAACACCACCAACTGGTGTAGCTCCAACGATAAATGGACCTGAATATGTTGAAAAACTTGAAAAATATTTTCCGAATGATTTACAAGTTTTTCATTTAAGAAATGATTTGTTTTCTGAAATTGGAATAAATCAGAAAGATTTCTATAACATTAGTTTGCCAATGGATGTAATAGATTTAAAAATAGGTCCATTCAAGGAAGATTATTCTGCACTCCAATTATTGCAATGGATTTGCAATATGAATGGTGTTTGCGGGGTTATCGACCAAACAACAGGTGAGTTTGATTATAAGTTTGTAAATTCAGAAAAAAGAACGACAACAGCCGATTCCAATTACAAGGGTGAGTTTAATTCAGCTACAGAGTATAGCATTGGTAATGTGGTTAAGTTCACTAATTCTTATGGTGAAGAAAGTTATTATGAAAAAATAGTGGATAAGAGTACATATCCAAGTGAACTTTTAACATCAAATGTTTCGTTTATCAATTCACAGGAAGGTGTATTATTTCAAATTCCAGATTTAATGGGGAATATTTATTCAATTGAGTTTTCTTTTGATGATAAGTTGGCAGAAGAACTTGGAGTTGAGATTACAGTAAATAAATATTCTGGGCGAAATTTAAAAACTATATCATTAAGACGAAGCGGAAGAGTAATGCTACACGATTTGGATGAAACAGGGAACTCTAGTTATACAGTACAGGTTACAAATGTTAATAGTGAATTTTTAAAAACATTTAAAGCAGTAAAATATTTATCAACAGGTGAGTTTGATTCAACGTGGACTCCTGAAAGTGAGTTTTTTGCAGATTGTTGGAAAAAGAAAAATAAACTTTATCATCCGTCAGGAATGATTAACATCACAGAGTTGTACGAGCAGGACAGCATAGAATTACAGGACAGCTTGTATGTAAACAATGGCTGGAAGGTTATGGATATGAATGGCACACTTTTAAATGGAGAGAATAAAAAGAATAATCTTGCCATTACATACTCACCACTTTACAGTGCGCATAAATCAAGTTATCAGTTGTTATTAGATGTGGCAAACAATGTTGGAAAAGGATGGATTGAACCAAAGATTCCTTTTACCATTAAGTTTGCACCATTCAAGGCTAAATCACTGGGCCTTCCATTCTTGGAGCTTGGCGATTACGTAACTTTTGATGTTGATAAGTGGTCCTCTGATGCAGATGGCAATCCTGTAATAACAAGGCAGAACGTGCAGTCAATCATATTTAACAAGACAATGTCAGGAATAAATGCACTGTCAGATGAATATGAAGCAAAGAACGATTAGGAGATTGGAGCGAATGATAATAATAGATGCAGGAGTTGAGCGAGAAGCTACAGCGGAAGAGGAAGCGTACATTAAAAAAATGCATTTCTATGATGAAATGATGGAAAAAAAGATGGAGTTAAGTTCATTGGAAAAACAACTTTCAGATGGAGATTACAAGATCATAAAATCTTATGAGTGTAGTCTTATGAACATTGAAATCCCATATGACATAGAACAGCTCCATTCAGAAAGACAGAACATACGTGATAGAATTAACAGTCTAAGAGAGGAGATTGTTGATTTTGAAATAAAATTTAAAGAAATGGAAAGGAAGGAAGCGAATGATAGCAATTAAAGAAAAAAATGTGATTACCATTGAGTTTGAAGGTCACGATACTTTGGAATCACCAATGCTTTATCAGTATGACAAGGGACAAAAAATAAAATTCCTTGATGTTCCGGATGGTGCGGAAGTACAATTTTCCAATTGGGCAACAGAAATGACAAAAAACAAAATTGTTGTAAATGGTCAGGTAGAAATACCTGATTTTTTTGTGCAACAGGGAAATGAAATTGTCTTGTATATTCAATACATAGACAGTAATTCGGAAACAACAATGAAAAAGCTTATTATTCCGGTGGAACCAAGAGCAAGACCTGGAGAAGTGACATCAAAAGATGATGAGCCGAGTTTCAGACAGCAAATAGAAGGAATACTGAATGAAACAAAAGAAATAGCACAATCTGTAAGAACTGATGCAGATGAAGGTAAATTCAATGGTAGTAGTTATGTTTTAACAGAAGATGATAAAGAAGACATAGCAAAAAAAATTGAAGTTAGTGGAAAGGTTGATTCAATTTCAATCAACGAGATAAATAAAATGTTTGAATAGAAAAGGAGAAAACGAAATGACAGTAGAAAAGAAATATTTAGATTATGAAGGATTAAAAACTTATGATTCACAGGTTAAAAAATTAATTGATACTAAAATTGGAGGAGAAAAAGTAACAGTTGATACAACAACTACTACTTCAGGATATGCTAAATCTTATACATTTAAGCAGGGAACTGAAACAATTGGAACAGTTGATATTCCAAAGGATATGGTGGTTTCAAGTGGTGAAGTTAAAACATACACTGCACAGACACTTCCAACAGGAACAGGTGCACCAACAAGTGCAGGTACATATTTAGTATTAACATTAGCTAATGCTACAAATGACAAGGTATATATTAACGTAGGTACTCTTGTTGATATTTATAAGGCAAAAGCAAATGCTACTAAGATTCAGATTTCAATTGATGCAACCACAAGAGAAATTAGTGCTTCTGTTGTAGCTGGTTCTATTGGATCTACTGAGTTAGCAACTAATGCGGTAACAACAGTTAAAATTGCTGATGGTAATGTTTCTAAGGCAAAATTAGCTACAGCAGTACAGACTTCTTTAGGAAAGGCTGATACTGCAGTTCAGTCAGTAAAAACAGGTACAGCAAATGGAACAGTTTCCGTTGACGGAACAGATGTAGCTGTAAAAGGTCTTGGAAGCGCAGCTTACACAGCAAGCACAAATTATGAAAAAGCAGGTGCAGTAACAGCATTAGCAAATGGCCAGGTAGCAACAAACAAGAATGATATTGCATCATTAAAAACAAAAGTGGCAACTTTGGAAGGAACTACTTATACAGCAATCTCAGACAAAGAGATAAATGCATTATTTGGCATTACAGAATAATTAAAAAAAGAGGTGCGTTATAATGGCAAAAATACAAAATACGTATCTAAATAAAGAGGGGTTAGGCAGTTTTCTGTCTAACCTCAAAAAAATTTTTTTGGGTACAAAAACCATAACATCAGCAGTGGATTGGAATACATTAACAGAAAATGGAGTGTATCACATAAAGACAACAGCAGGAACAAACAGACCTGTTACTAACTGGGGAATGCTTTATGTTGAAGGGGAAACATCAACTAAGTTTCAGATATTTATTCCTGATGTAAAGAACAATGTGATTTATAAGCGTTATGAAAATGCCGGCTGGAAGGATTGGCAGGAGTTAACCCTTATTGAAACATCCGGAGAAGTGTATGATACAGGCTGGAAATCGGTTGAATGTGGATATGGCATATCAGCATGGTCCACTACTGATGCACCTAAAATTAGAAGAGTTGGGAAAACTGTGGAATTGGTGGGTATTATAACAAATTCAACAAGTTTTGCAGATCATGATAGTTTGTTTAGAAACATTCCTGAGGATATGAGACCTTCTCGCAATGTATGGTCTATTCAACAGGGAGATATAAAAAATAAGACAACTGCCAGATGGATGATGACAATTAATCCAGGGGGCACAGTATCTTTTAATTATTATGGATTTTCTGGACCTTTAACAATTTCAAAAGGAATGTGTATACCGGTTCATGCAATATGGATGGTGGATTGACGAAAGTTACAGTAAATGTTAGAGCAGAACCTTAAAGGTCCTTTTTTTATACCCAAAAACAGAGAAAAGGAGAAACAATATGAAACAGTTTAAAACTATATTTACTACGGCAGGGAGTGTTCTGTCCTCAATTTTAGGAGTACTCTACATTCCTACATTACTAATGGTACTTTGCAACATTATTGATTATGCAACAGGCTTGATGGCTGCAAAGTACAGAGCAGACGGAACAATAAGCTCATACAAGAGCTTCAGGGGAATTGCAAAGAAAGTGTCAATGTGGTTATTGGTGATAGTTGGAGCAATCATTGACCAGCTACTTTTATATGCTTCTCATACAGTTGGAATTGAATTACCGTTTACATTTTTGATTAGCTGTATTGTTGCTGTTTGGATAACTTGTAACGAACTTATAAGCATTCTTGAGAATATAATAGACATAGGAGTAAGCATTCCCTCATTTATGCTGCCGATAGTGAAGTACATTAAGTCGCAAACAGAACAGAAAGTACATATTGATGAAATTAAAGAAGTGAGGAAGAGTAGATGAAAAAAGAACATGATGTAAGAATTAACAGAACTAAGTTACATCCCTGGCTGAATTACAAGCTGGGATTACTTTTGAAACAATGTGCAAAGAAAGGGATTTATCTGATTATTACAGAAGGATTTAGAAGTAAGGAGTATCAGGATAAATTATATGCCAAGGGCAGAACCAAACCGGGCAACATTGTTACAAATGCTAAGGGCAGTGACTATTCCAGTCAGCATCAGTGGGGCATTGCTTTTGACATTGCTTTGAAGTATGATGTAGATGGAGACGGACGAATCACTGATGACACATATAACAACAAAGGCATAAAAGACGTTGCTAAAATTGCCAAGTCAAAGAAAGTAGGTCTTGCCTGGGGTGGTGACTGGGTTAGCCCTGTAGATACTCCACATTTTTATCTTGAAAAGTGGGGAGATACTCCGGCTAAGTTGAAAAGAACTTACGGAACGTTTGAAAAGTTCAAAAAGACTTGGACTAAGGAAGTTTTTGGAACAAAAAAAGGACTAAACATCTGGAACAAAACAAGAACAAAAGTCCTGAAGAAAAAGCTTCCAAATAAAACAAAGGTCAATGTAATGTATATCAGTAAAGGATATGCAAAAGTTGAGTATAATGGTGTAGTTGGTTATATGAAAGCTAAGTACTTACTTTAAATGGTACTAAAACGGTACTAGAAAAAGTTAAAAATGCAAAAAATATGTGTAAAATGTGAATATATATCAATTAGAAACATTGAAAATAATATAAAAACATTAAAAACAATCATATCTAGTTAGGTTGCTACAATTATTGAGTAATTAAATACTGTTTGAGTATTAATTGACTTTATTGGCTCAGCCCTTTGTTTACAAGGGGTTGAGCCTTTTTATATGCGTCCGGCGAAACCCGCGCATGGGCTTAAGTCATTTTTGTGGATTTGTTGTGGGCTTATTTTATCCTTTGGACTTACGACTTTGAACTTTGTGCCTTGTGGTTTGGGTTCTTCCGATGTTTCTGCCGGGGCAGTTACATCGGATGCTACCATATCCTTTTTATGCTGGTTCTGCATCATATCCACCACTTCCTGGTGCTTGTTCGGATACAGGTGGGAATAGGTGCTTAAGGTGGTCTGCACCTTTTCGTGTCCTAACCGTTCCGATATGAGTAGTGGTGTGCATCCTAAGTTGATAAGATAGCTGGCGTGGGAATGGCGGATATCGTGGATACGAATCTTTTTCACTCCGCTTTTCTTGCAAGCCCTTGCCATCGCATTATTGATATAAGATTTGGTGAAGGGGAAGACCCTGTCCGTAACTTTCAAATCATAAAACTTTAACAGATAATCTTTTACTTCCTTCATCACAAAGTCCGGTATGATGATGTTACGGATACTCTTGGGTGTTTTGGGTGGTGTAACCACATCCTGCTTTTTCACGCGCTGGAGACTTTTGGTGATATCAAGAGTATTCTTCTCAAAATCAAAGTCCTTTGGTGTTAAAGCGAGGAATTCTCCAAAACGGATACCGGAGTAGTACAGTAGTGAAAACGAAACATGTGCGGTAGGATCATCTTCCATGGCTGTGAGTATTCGGTCAAATTCGTCCTTTGTCCAGAAGTTTACCACAACCTCACGCTTACCCATTCTGCCAGCCTTGTGGCAGGGATTTTCAGATAGGTTGAAGTAGTCCACTGCATAATTGAAAAGTGCTGTAATCATATTCTGCATCCTGTCTAGGTAGGAGTTGGAATAATCTTTTGCAATCATTTCGTTCTGCCAGGCGCGGATGTCCTTAGGAGTAATTTTATTAATGGGCTTATTCTCGAAATAAGGAAGAATAAGCTTCTCAAATACATGCTCCTTTCCGTCGATGGTGCTCTGGCGGCATCGGTGTCCCATATCCTCTATATAAATCTCATACATAGAGCGGAAGGTCATATCCGTGCTGCCTTTCTGCTTTCTTAAAAAATCTGTTTCCCATTCCTTTGCTTCTCGCTGAAGCTTAAAGCCTCGTTTCGTTATCTGTTTTTTCTTTCCGGTAAAATCTTCATAATAACATCTGACATACCAGGTTCCTCGTTCTTCATCTTTATAGACCGGCATATTGTTTACCTTTACTATCGAAGGTTCTCGCCAAAGAGTCGGATGAGTTGTTTGAACTGTTCCTTCTGATATTCCATAACCCTTCCCAGTTCTTCCTCACTGATTGGAAATGTTTCCTTATCAAAGCTGATAAGGTAGGAAGAAGATTTACTTCCGTCATCGTTTTCAATCTGACAGGGATTGCATCCGAAGTGAGAAAATTTCAACCAGTTTAGGTATGCATCTAGATTGTTGCCATAATCCGTGGTCTGTGTCATCCGTACATATTCATCGCCGGATGCTACAAATCTGTATATGTCACATTCCAGAGCATTTGCAATTAGTTGAAGCTTTCCGATTCCCGGAGTGCGGTCACCCTGTTCGTATTTGGAACCCGTTCCAACTTTCAAGCCGATGAGATTGGCGAGCTCCTCTTGTGATAGCCCTTTCTCTTTTCTTGCTTGTTTTAGTCTGTTGCCAAGTTCCTTGCGTTCTTCAAGTGTCATAATATTCACGGCTTTTCACCTCCTGAAATAAATACTATCACAATGCGTGATATTTTGCAATAGGAAAATCTATTGACAATGACAAAAAGTAGTAGTATAAATAATGATGAAATAAAAAATGCTGACAAAATGTGATAGTAGAGAGTGAGGTGAGAGGATGAAAATACAATATGTGACGGCAGATGAATTGGTAGATACTTTGGGCGTCAGTAAGGGAAAAGCCTACCAGATTATCAGACAGCTTAATGAGGAACTGGCTGAGCAGGGATATATCAAAATCGCTGGGAAGTGTCCAAGAAAGTATTTCGAGAAGAGATATTACGGATATACTTCCGAGGCTTAGCGTAAGCAAGCCCTAAAGAGCGGTAGAGATATTTCCCAAGGCTGACATTCGTACTGGTTCATTTCCATAATAAGAATGTCAGCATGCAGATGTGACTGCCGGCCATAGGAAGAGGAGTTCCTAATACGACTGGTGGGAGCAGATGCATTTGTGGTCAAGTGGCAAAACGCTTGCTCCCTAGTTTGGGATTTCCCAAACTAATAGGGGGACATTACTTTCGGAACCGGGAAAGAAAATGGAGAGCGATACCCTAAGAAATGAACTTGGAGAATTTAAGAAAAGGAGATTATGACAATGACATAAGAAGATTTTTATTTCGGAATTTAAGTAGACATGGAACAGATAAAAGGAGCGTGATGAGATGCCGGATATATACAGAACCATATCGGGGGCACTGTTCCGGGCACCGAATTTAGAACACAATAACAGAGATCATATTCCATGGAATGCGGTACAGGAGCGTGCAGACAGGAATGTGGTATTTGTAAACGGAACAAAAGATTTTACCCTAGAGCAGATATACGATAAACTTTTTCAAAAATCCTATGAGGAGTGGCTTGCAAAGGAGCGGAAAAAGAGTCGTGCTAAGGATGATCCAACAACCTATTATGAGAAGATTGAAAAGGATAAAAAGAAACATTTATCCTACGAAATCATCTGGCAGATAGGGGATATGGATGATACCGGGTACGATACAGACCACTTGTCAGCCATATGGGCGGAGGATGTTCTGTTACGGTTTGCAGAGCATCTGATGTATGAAGTGCCCAATGTGACTTATATATCCAAGGAGAGGCTTGAGGACCCAGAGTGGAAACCGCCCTTTGAGGCAGGTGTGGTGATTACCAATTTTGCATTTAATGGAGATGAATCTACTCCCCACCTACATATGACATTTGTTCCCTATTCTGATAATTGCAGTCGTGGACCGAAAACCCAAAATGCATTGGCACAGACCTTTACGCGCATGGGTTATAAGACCACTATGGAGCAGGCAAGAGATGCCTCAGATGAGCTGGTGTGGCAGGATACACCAGAGGGGAGGAAGCATCAGATGGTGCGTACAGCCTACGGCGCAGTTGAGTGGATAGAGGAGCAGAAGAATTGGATTGCAGAGGATATGGAAAAGAATATCGGATGGACTCGCTTTTATAAGGGTAAGAATGAGCGTGGCGATTTACTTCTTTCAGATTATCGCAGGGAGCGTGCGGCAGAGAAAGCATTGGAAGCGGAACGTGAGAAAGAAAGGCAAGAAAATGCCCTGCAGCACATTCAAACCCTGTCAGAGAAGACGATTAAAAAGCTGGATAAAGAGATATCCGCCAAGAATATGACGCTGGAATGCAAGGATGCTTTAATAGAGAGTAGAAAAAACGATGTGGCAGAGTGGGAGGTAAAAGCGGAGTATTCCAAGTCGGAGTATCTGAAGGCAGATGAGCTTCTGACGGATAAAAAGAAGGAAGTGGAGCAGGCACAAGGGGAGCTTTACAGAGTGACGGAGGAAATGGATGAAGCAACTCGTAAAAAGGAGATCGCCTTAGATTTGTACCATAAGTTATCAACGGACACTGAGAATACGGATTTATTTGATAAGGTGGTGGATTTGTCCTACGAGAATGAACAGCTCCGGAGTAAGATTCAGGTCTTGCAGGATAAGCTGGGAAAAGCCTATGAATTTATGAAGCAGTTCGTAATCAATGGGAGAAATATGCTGGATGTGTTTCGAGAGCGGATTGGCGAAGTGAAGGAGTGGGTGCATAGGAAGGCTGCCGGGATGGGACGATAGGGGATGCCCCAAGTGGTAGGGATACTGCTTGGGGTGTTTTGTTGGTTGTAGTCAAGTTTTGCAGATGATATAATAAGGATATGAATGGAATAGAAATGAGGTTGAATATTAAATTATGGTTGATATACATAGGATTAGTGCTGGCAATGTAAACTGTTATATCGTGGTTGATAATGATAAAGCCATATTAATTGATACAGGAAGAAAAAGATATCGGAAAAAGATTTTAGATAAGTGCAAAGAGCATCATGTGAGCTTAATAGTTCTCACACATGGACACATGGATCATTGCCAGAATGCGGCTTATCTTGCGAATGCTTTGAAGATTCCAGTAGCTATGAGTAAAAAAGATATTAATATGATACCAGATAATAGAAAGCAAAAAATGTCGGCAAAAACTTTTTTAGGGAAAATGGTGTTATTAGTATCTTTAAGCAGTTTTGAGAAGGATACTTTGGATACATTTGAACCAATGGTGTATTTGCAGAATGGAGACAGTTTGAATGAATACGGTGTAGATGTAAAGGTTGTAGAATTGCCAGGGCATACAAAAGGTTCTATTGGTTTGGCTATAGAAGATAAGTTGTTTGTTGGAGATGCTTTGATGAATATGTTTTATCCAACTATATCAATGCTATATACAGATGAAGAGAAAATGCTAGAAAGTGCGAAATGCATTGGCGAAATGGGAGAGAAAACAATTTATTTTGGTCATGGGAAACCAAAACGAAATCGGAAATGGGTGAAGTAAGTAAAGATGGTGGGATTACAGAAGAAGGTGTAAATGTAATACAAGAATCGTTTCCGCAAGTTTCAGATGCAATTTTTGATAAAACATTAGAGAAAAGAAGACAGACTACTTTGAATGCACAGAAAGCATTTAAGTAATAACGGTGCGTTCATGCATATTTTAGTATGTTGAGAAAGACGAAAGGTACAAGTATGAATGAAAATTAGTGATTTTATTTTTAAGTTCAAATCATTTAGAATGCGAGAGGAAGGATTATGTAGAGTTAGATTTTTTGTCAATACTCAAAAAGAAATGATATGTGTTTTGACTGATATAGATATTATGTCTAATGCGCCATATTTAGATACAGTATGCGATACGGTTATACAATCTCTGTATAATAATGGGTATTTGCTTGATTGCCAGATTCACATTTTGCATGATGATTTTGATAATAGTATGGCTATTATTGATAAGTATGGTAATGTGGAAAGGCATTTGTCTAAAAAGCAGATTGAGATTTTGACAGAGTGTGATGAAAATGAGTTTGCAAAAAAGTCTGTAGACATATTGTCAATAAAAAGACAGATAGAGAAGAAAAGATATGAAATTAATCCGTTTATTAATAATCAATACCTAAAAACACCAGAATATGTCAAAAGAGAAATTGAAATACAAGAAAATGCAATAAGTAAAAAGCGGTTGAAAGAATTAATAGATGCAGGAGCGTCAGAGCGGGAGTTGGATGCATTAATAAAAAAAGATCTGTCCTTAATTGCTGAAATATATAGTTCCCCATATGATGAGTATATTGTATTTTCAGAATTTCCACTTGGTGAAAGGCGAGTTGATTTTGCAATATTTTCTAGTAGGTCAACTATGGATGTTACGTTTATTGAAATAAAAGGAGCTGATTTTAATTTAAAAAAACGTGGACATTATGATAATTTAAATGCAAAGATAGAGGAAGCAAATAGTCAGATTAGGAATCATCGTAAGTATATATATAATAATTATGAATCATTTAGAAAAGAACTTCATAGAGTCAGAAAAAGAGCAGAATCAGGAGAAAATATATATAATGCTTTTTTAGCACCGAAGAGAAAATTACAAGTCGATCCAAATAAAAATGTCAATATAAGATTTGTTATTGTAGCTGGTAGAACTCCTGAAAATGATATAGAGGAAAGTGATTTAAGATACCAGTTTGAAAGAGATGATAGGGATGTAGAGTTGTTTTCATGGGATTCATGGATTAGAAGACTTAGAAGGGATTAAGAGGAGTGGAAGAATGGTACTGTTAGTGGTGGATACACAGAAATTGATAACCAATCCGGATTTGTATAATTTTAGTGCGTTTGAAAATGCTGTAAAAACGTTAATTGCAGCAGCCAGAGAGAATAATGTTGAAGTTATTTATGTAAGACACGATGATGGTGTCGGTGCGGAATTGACAAAGGGAATACCTGGTTTTGAGATATATGAAGGTTTTGGCCCGCAGCCGGGTGAAAAGATTTTCGATAAGACAGTAAATAGTTCTTTTAAGGGGATCGGTTTGTTGGAATACTTGAGGGAGAAGAATGTCCAGACGGTAGCTGTTGTTGGATTGCAGACAGATTACTGTATTGATGCAACAATCAAGTGTGGATTTGAATATGGTTTTAAAATGATTGTTCCTGAGAATGCGAATTCCACATTTGATAATGCTTTTATGACGGGAGAGCAAAGTTATAAGTATTATAACCATTTTATGTGGAAGGGCAGATATGCGGAATGTATTTCTGTGGAGGAAACGATTGAGAGGATGAAGGGGTGAGTTCAGAATGGAAGATGTTATAAGAAAATATTTTCAATGCTGGCTGGATAAAGATATTAATGCTGTAAAGGAGATTTTTAGCGACGATATTATTTATAGCGAGTGTTATGGTCCAGTGTATAAAGGTATCGGACAGATAATAAGATGGTTTGAGGATTGGAATCGAAAAGGTACTGTTTTGCAGTGGAATATAAAGCGTGTGATTGTTTCTGGTAATACAGCTGTTGCGGAATGGTATTTTAAGTGTGATTACGAGGGCAATGTGGATGGTTTTGACGGAGTTACCATTGCTGAGTTTGATGCAGATATGAAGATTTGTGATTTGAAGGAGTTTCAGTCGAAGGCAGAGCATTATTGTCCGTATGGTTATTGATTATTTAAATGATTTTGAGAGGAAAAGGGAGTGGACAGGGCTTAAAGGTGATATTAAAAAATATATAATTTTGAACCATGGTTTTCATGTTTTTGGGGATTTTTTATATACATATAATTTGGAGTTTGTGGGCAGTGTATCTTATGCCGTATTTTAGATAAATATAGGATGTGCTTGGTAGTGCTATAATGTATTTTATAACTTTTTGTCTTTTGGTGGACACGGATCGTTTCCGTAACTATCTTTGTCGCGGATTCGTCCATCACGTCCGTGAATTACTAATTCGCTTTGTTGCTTGATTGCAATAGAGCGAGCATAATCAATTGCTTGTTTTTGGGTTTCAAAGTTTTTGGTAGCTTTTTCGGCACCTTGGCGTTTGACTTGCCATTGTCCGTTGTTAGGTACTACGTGTTGATTGGCCATATTCTAAGTCCTTTCTCTGCCTAAGCAGCAGTATAATGTTTCCAAGGAATTCTTGCTGGATTAATTTTGGCAAGAAAACGTACAATGTCAGGTCTACCATCATAAGTTGGTATTCCGCGAGAGTCTTGAGCCATTAATATAATCGGAATGTTTCCGAAGAATGGAATAAAACTAGCACGTATTTGCTCCTTGGATGGACTTCTAAGAACATAAGACTTTACAACGACAATTCCAAAAGTTACGCCCTGTTCTTTAATTTTTGCACCATCGAATTGCATAGGATATTCCTCCTTTCCAAATTATTAGGAATAGAGTTAAAAAACTTTCAAAATGATTGAATTCTGCTTTGGAATATGCTATGATTCAAATGCGACTTTGAATTCGCGAAAGCGACTTCATTTTGAAAGGGTGGTCTATGAGACCATCTTTTTTTGTCTCTATATTAGCAGTCAAGAATGACGAGTGCTAAAACTCCTAATTAAATAGTATCATGTATAGATAAATATGTCAAGCTAAAATGTGAAAAAATCACAAGTGAAAAAGGAAGAAGTGGAAAAATATCAAGAGGATGAAATGAAAAAACTTGACAAATGTGAATAAATCACAATATAATACATATATTATATACATATGAAAGAAAGAAGGTAAGGGTATGCTAATAGGTTTTTCGGTAAGTAATTACAAATCATTTAAAGAGCCTCAGAAGATTTCGTTTGCGGCAAGTAAAATTACTAGACATAAAGAGCATATTACAGTAAAAAATAATAAGAGAATATTAAAAAGTGGATTAATTTTTGGAGCAAATGCGGGAGGAAAAAGTAATCTTGTAAATGCAATTCATTTTTCAAGGGAAATTATAATTAATGGTTTAGATAAGGTTAATCTAAATAAAAGTTATTTTAGAATAGAAAGTAATATGTATAAGGCACCAGGAGTATTTGAATATAGAATTATGCTTGGTGATGTAGAATATTCTTATGGATTGGTGATTTCATATATTGATAAGATTATATTGAGTGAATGGTTGATAAAAATGAGTTCTAATGGAGATGAAACATACATTTTTAACAGGGAAGTAGATCAAAACATAAGCCATGCGGAGAGTGAAATAGACTATCAAAACATGGAAGAAAAATATAAAATGGATTTTTACTTAGAAGGATTTTCTGAGAATATATCAGACGCATACAAGAAAAAAACTATATTAAGTGATATTGCGTTGAGAACTACGGATAAAAAAGGTGTGTTTGCAGAAATCAGAAAAGTATATGAATGGTTTGCGAGTGTTATAATTTTATTTCCTGAGTCAAAATATAACGGATTAAATGAAGTTGCGGCTGACGATGATAAAAAGAGGTTCTTTTCTGCGTTGATGAATTATTTTGATACTGGTATTGATTCCGTAGAGGGCGAAAGTCAGCAAATGGATTTTGATAAGATATTGGATAATATACCCAGAACTGAAGCTGAAAAAATCAAGGTGGATATTTCAAATGCAGCTAATGAACATCCGATTATGTTTAAAGTAGGTGAGCAGATTTTTATACTTCATAAAGATGAAAATGGAAATATTGTATACAACAAACTATTGTTGAATCATGGAAATTTAGATGATATGTTTGATTATACAGATGAATCTGATGGAACAAAACGACTTTTTGATCTGATTCCTATATTTTATGAAAATGGAAGAGGAAGTTTGATTTTGATTGACGAGATAGATAGAAGTCTTCATACAAATTTAACTAGAAAATTTCTTGAACTTTTTTTTGAAATTGTTAAAGATAGAGAATGTCAATTGGTTGCAACTACGCATGATTCAAACCTGTTGGATTTAGAGCTTTTAAGACAAGATGAGATATGGTTTGTAGAACGTCAGGTAGACCATAGTTCAAAAGTTTTTTCGCTAAATAAGTTTAAAGAAAGATTTGACAAGAAGATAGATAAAGAATATTTGTTGGGAAGATATGGAGCGATTCCGATATTTGATGATGATTTCGTATTGGAGGCCGCGTATGAAGAATAAATATAGGTTAAGCTCCAATGCATTTGAAAGAGAGGAAGAGACTGACAAAGTGGAACCTCAAAAAATCTTTTTTCTATCAGTGGAGGGAAACGCAACAGAAAAAGAATATTTTGAAGCTATATCTGCCAATAGAAAAGCATTAGGTATTAATGCAATAGTTGATATAGAGGTGTTGAATAGAAGGCGAAAAGATACAAATAGTGCCCCGGAGCATGTGGTTGAGCTATTAGAGGAATATTTGCGATTAAGAGAGTATGGAAGAGAATCTTTAGTTAATGATATACCAAAGAACTTTGTTGAAAAGTATGGAATAGAATTTATTCAAAATTATCTCAAGGGCGAGGGAGAAATTTCTCGAAAACAAAAGAATGAATTTGTGACAGATCTTCTAAAGATAGGATATGATATTAATTATCGAAAGTATTTGGATAAATATCATAATGAACTTGATGAATTCGGGATTTTGATTGATAGGGATATGCAAACGCATTCGGAAGTAGATATGACAGAATGCATTAAATATTGCAGAGATAAGGGATATGCTTGTTATATTGCGAATCCATGTTTTGAGTTCTGGTTATTGCTACATTTGAGTGATGTGAAGAAAGAGTATCGCGACAGAATGTTAGAACTAAAAGAAAATAGAAAAGTTTCAGATAAACATACTTTTGTAAGTAAGGAAGTTTCGGAGAAGGCGCATCATGGAAAAAGTGGGATTAATTTTCGGAAAAATTATATGCCGTATATTGATATTGCAATCTCTAGGGCAAAAGAATTTGCGTCAACCGAGGATGAATTAGTGGATAATATTGGTTGTAATGTATGGAAATTAGTTGAAACAATGAAGAATTACAAATTATAAATGAATTATGGTGAGGCAAGATGCCTTGCCATAAATTGCATAAGAATAAAGGTGCGTTGGAAATATGGCAGGAAGAGATGGGGCACGTGGATATGTATATCAAGCACTTGTGGCAGTGTTCAAGTGTTTTCAGTATGACTCATGGAATCAAATAAAGGTTGAGCCGTTAACTAATAATGATAAGGTTGATATTTTATTGAAAAAAGATGAGGTGCTGATAAAAGCTATTCAAGTGAAATCTAGTGTTAATAAATTTGAAAAACCAGATATTGAAAAATGGATAGATGAAATAAAAAAAGACATAAAGGCTATGGATTATGAATTGGTCTTAGTAGGAGACATTTTAACGAAACCTGCGAGAGAATTTATTCGAAAAAATAATAATGATAAAAACAATCATGTTTATATTGAAATTATCGAAGGAGGAGAACGGGGGATAGAAAAACTTACCAAGAATTATGTGTTGGAATTTTTAGAATGTTATAATCCTGAGTGCAGTATTTCGGTAAATCAAATAGATGACATAGCAAATAAAATTTTTGCAAAACTCATGAAAATTAGCACGAATGAGAATTGGTTTTCAAAAAATGACTTGATCAATACAATCAATAGAAATATGACATCTAATACAAGTCAAAAGAAGATGTGGCATTCGATTAAGCGAGTTATATTCAGCATTGTTTGTATTGCAGTGTTTTATATTTCAATATATGTGTCAAAGGGTTCTCTTATTCCAATGTTATGCGTTGTCTTCTCGGATGTAATGGTTGCAGTTATATGGGGACTTTTGAAGTATAGCGACATTCATTTTTGGAAGAATTGGGGGAATGATAATGAGTGGTTTAGTTCTCGAAAATATGGTTCCGAATGTAAAAGTATTGCTGTGAATATTAATAAAGATGGTATGTCACACAAGCAGAAAGTGTATATAGAAAATTTATTGGCAGAAAGAATTGATAATATAGAGGGAGTAATAAAATTTTTCTCTGGAAATACAGAAAAAAACCATATTGCATTTAAAACTATAGATATTGATAGTGGTCGGGAAGTAAAAATAGATGAGATAGCTTTTGATACAGATCGTGAGTATGGTGATAAAACTTATTGGGATGAGGTGGAATTGCATATCGATAATATAGTTTCTAAAGATAGTAGAGCGTGCGTTTGGTCGGGCACAGTTATTAAATTTTTTAGAATATATAATTTTGACCAATTTAATTATTTAAGGTTGGGTGAAATAAGGATATTGCCATATGAAATAACATGGTTTAAAAATAAGATTGTTCAGAAGATGTGGCGTTATATAAATAATTTGTTGACTGTATATTTGGGCGGCTATGATAGAAATAATTTGTGGAAGCATATTAAAATAAAAGTAATTGGATTCTGTGAAAGACTGATTTGCAGATTGATAGGACTATTATTACTCTGCTTAATTATTGCTGTTATATTAGGTGTTTTGTACGGGCAACTATATTGGGTGATTGAATTTATAAGATATATTTTTTAGCAAAAAAATGTAAATACATTTCTAATGTCTGGCTGCTGATAACATTAGTCCGGCAAAGGATGTATATTTGCCGGACTAATGAAAGGATGTTTTAAAACACTTCCAAACTATCCTCCGCATCCACCCAGTCCTGCATCTCGCCATTCAGAGCAAGCCTTGCGTATTCCAGCGGATTATCAATCGCCAGAGCATTTAGGCACTGCTGAGAATTAGGAGTTGTCCGTATCCCGGATTCTGCTTGATTGCAATCAATCCGGAGGCTGTAGCCGTTGTAGTGGTTAATGTCGATGCTGTTATGCATCGGGTTATATTCAGAGTGTAACAATTTCATTGTTATCAGTCCTTTCATTTGAATTGGAGGTAAAAAGCCCATGGGCTTATTTTGGACTTGAAAAACTTTTGAAATAGATATAATAATCACAAAATGTACCATTTTATAAAATAAAACATCACTAGAAATATTCAGAACAATACAAATCGTGACATTAACAGTTAGGTTGCTACAATTATTGAATAATTAGCGTTATCAATGAATAGAGCGCAAGCTCACTATAAATAAAGAAAACCACGGTCGTGTTTACACGAAACCGTGGTTTTCCTTTATTTATGGGGCTCGCAAGCATTCTATGAATGACGCGAGCTTATTGATTACGGAGTAATCAATAAGATATGCTTGTGCAAAAATATAAGCATTCCCGAAGATTTCGGGAATGCCTTTTTTTCGTGTTTATGAGGATATTTTGTAAAAGTGTCGTCATAAGTGTCGTCAAAATTCATCTAAAAGTAAGAAAGAGGACTTATATAAGGCTCTATGTCAAGAATGGGATGACGCAAGTTTATAAATTGAGATAGACAAATGTTGACAATGGTAACATTCACTTATATATTTATGAATGTCAGAAATATGTTACTGAAGAATTTACCTTATATTTAAAGTCAAAAGAAGCTGAGAAAAAGAGGAATGCATTGGAGAATATTAGGACACTTTCATACGCTTATATTAATTTTTATATTGAACACCCGACATATTATAGTTTTATGTATCGCAATACATATATAAAAATAGAATTTACAATGGAAAAAAAGGAGGAAAATTATCCTCCATATAATGTTTTTCGTGAGCAGTATGGGCGATTGGCAGAAGAAATTGGAATATCGTTTGAGGAGTCACTTACTAGGTTAACAAGGTTATGGGCTTTATTGCATGGACTGACAGCTTTTCTTATTTCTGATAACGTACAATGGAACAATGAGTGGCAATCATGCCTGGAAAAAGAATTTAACTAAAGGAGATTTTGAAATGAAACAGATTATTTTAACAGGAGATCGTCCTACTGGACGACTTCATGTGGGACATTATGTAGGCTCATTAAAAGAGAGAGTGAGATAAAACAGAGAAATTTTGAAGCAAGTATACCAGTGGTTTTTTTTTGCTATCCAATTAGTCAGGCTGCAGATATTGCAGCATTTCATGCAACAGCAGTCCCAGCAGGTGAAGATCAGATGCCAATGTTAGAACAGGCGAGAGAGATTGTACGTAAATTTAATGATACATATGGTGAAACATTGACAGAACCTGATATCATTCTTCTGGAGAATCAGGCGTGTTTTCGTTTACCAGGAACAGATGGAAAAGCAAAAATGAGTAAATCATTGGGAAACTGTATTTATCTTTCTGATGAACCGGATGTTATAAAATCTAAAATTATGTCTATGTATACAGATCCTACACATATTCGAAAAGAAGATCCGGGACACACAAAAGGCAATCCGGTATTTACGTATCTGGAGGCGTTTTGTAATCCGGAACATTTTAAAGAGTTTATGCCAGATTATAAGAATTTAGATGAATTAAAAGCTCATTATGAGCGAGGTGGATTAGGAGATGTAACAGTAAAAAAATTCCTAAATAATGTAATGCAGAAAGAATTAGAAATAATAAGAGAGCGTCGTAAAATGTGGGAACAACGTCTTCCGGATGTTTATGATATATTGTATCAAGGAAGTATGAAAGCCAAAACAGTAGCAGCAAATACACTTGAAGAAGTAAAACATTCTATGAAAATTGATTATTTCGAAAATAAAAATCTTCTAAGTAAAGAAAATGAAAGATAATACATTTTTCTTAGGAAAAGTGGATTGTTACAGAAATTACTTTACAAAAAGGCTTACAGTAGTAATAATAATTCAAATAATAGCATTTAAAACGTATAAATGGTATAATTTGAAAATGTATGTTAGAAAACATAATGATTTTTTTTATTATGGATTGCAAGATTCATGTAGATGAATTGCAAAATAATATTATAAAAAGTATTAAAAGGGAGTTTATAATGAAAAAATTAACAAAGGAAGAGAAGCATAAGCAGTGTCTTAAAGAGATTAAAGCTACAATGTTAGTTGTGGTCGTATGCTTTTTGTGGCACGTGCTTACAGCATTTTTACTGAATTCTAAAGGAGGCACTTTATTCCATATGCCTTTATGGTTCGTGGTTTCTGTGTTTGGCACAATAATTTTGGCAATTATTGGGGTGTTCTGGTTGTTAAAATTTGTGTTTGTAGATTTCTCTTATGATGAGGAGGAATGTGAAGATGAACAGTAATCAGATTATAATTTTATCAGTTTTTCTAGGATATTTATTATTTAATGTGGTAGTAAGTTTTGTTTATAGCAGAAAGGCAGAAAAGAGTTTGAATACTTCTGAGGAGAAGAAGTATTTTATTGGTGGAAGAAATATGAATGGTATAGTTCTTGCCATGACTATTATGGCAACTTATACTTCAGCAAGTTCTTTTATTTCAGGACCGGGCGCAGCAGGACTTACATATGGCTATGCTCAGGCTTGGATTGCAGCAATTCAGGTGCCGGTTACTTTTTTAGTGCTTGGAGTGCTAGGAAACAAGTTGGCGCTGGTTTCAAGAAGAACAGGAGCAGTAACTGTAGTTGGATATTTTAAGGCAAGATACAAAAGTTCAGCTCTCGTAATTATTACAAGTGTTGGTCTTATTGCTTTCTTTATTGCGCAGATGATAAGCCAGTTTACAGGTGGAGCCACACTTATTGCTTCAATAACAGGATTGGACCACGTAACTTCGCTTTTGATTTTTGGAACCGTTGTTGTATTGTACACAGCTGTTGGCGGATTTAGTGCTGTAGTAATTACAGATACAATTCAGGGAATTGTAATGTGTGTGGGAACATTTTTATTTATATTTTTTGTCCTTAAAGCAGGTGGAGGTTTGGCATCAATTGATGCAGGACTTGCTAATAATTTGCCTAATGTATATAATGATATTTTTTCAAAATATACTCCGGGTGGATTGCTTAGTTTCTGGATTTTGGTAGGTTTTGGAACATTGGGACTTCCACAGACTGCAGTTCGTGCCATGGGATTTAAGAATACGAAGAGTATGCATCAGGCAATGTGGATTGGTGTATTAACATGTAGCTTTGTAATTGTTGGCATGCATCTTGCAGGAACTTGGGCAGGAGCATTCGTTGATGTGGATAACCTTCCAACATCAGATTATTTTATTCCATATATTGTTCAAAAAATTATGCCAACAGGAGTTGCGGCAATTTTCCTTGCAGCTCCAATGGCTGCAGTAATGTCTACGGCTGACTCGCTTTTGATTCTTGCCACAGCCGCAATTGTAAAGGATTTATGGAAGAATTATGTTGTAAAAGATGATCCTGAAAAAAATAAGTCATACGAGAAAAATGTTAAGTCGATAAGTACAGTTATTACAATTATATTAGGTATAGTAGTTATGGTTCTTACAATTAATCCACCTGATATTATTTTCGTACTTAATATGTTTGCATTTGGTGGTTTGGAATGTACTTTCTTCTGGCCACTTGTTGGCGGTTTGTTCTGGAAAAAAGGAACAAAGCAGGCGGCAGTTTGTAGCAGCGTAGGCGCAATTGCAACTTATATTTTTGCAACATATTTTATTGATATTGCAGGACTTAACGCAGTTGTTTGGGGACTTCTTGTAGGTGGAATTTTGTATTTTGGAATTGGAATGGTAACAGGAAGAAAAGGTTTGGATCCGGATATTTTGGACAAATGTTTTTAATAAAGCCATAGGAGTTTTGACACTCTAATTAAATAAGAAAAAGCAGGTACAAAAAATGAATAAAGTAGTGAAGAGAATTTTAAAGATAGTTGGCATTGCCATAGCAGTAATTGTGGTTGTATTAATTGGATATATTATTTACTTATATGCAAGTTATCATCGCATTGAAGACAATAAGAAATTAAAGGTTGAAAGCCGTATTGAGCAGTTTAAAGCTAGCGAAAAACTTTCTACAGGAAAGGAATATTCAGCACTTACTTATAACATTGGTTTTGGTGCGTACACACCGGATTTCAGTTTCTTTATGGATGGCGGTAAGTCATCATGGGCAAAGAGCAAGAAAAGTGTTATCTCAACTGTTAACGGTGCAGGTGAGCTGGTTAAGTCATATAATCCTGATTTTGCCTTAATCGAGGAAGTGGATTTAAACTCGACCAGAAGTTATCATGTAAATGAGTATTCATTATTAAAAAATGTTATGAAAGATTATGATTGTGTGTTTGCACAAAATTATGATTCAGCATTTTTGTTTTATCCGTTTACCCAGCCTCACGGAAGCAGTAAGTCAGGACTTGCGTTGTTTTCAAAATATAGCATTACGGATTCTTTAAGAAGAAGTTTTCCGGTTTCAACATCTTTTAGCAAGTTTTTTGATTTGGACAGATGCTATAGTATTTCAAGGGTTCCTGTAGACAATGGAAAGGAATTAGTTATTTTTGAACTTCATATGTCTGCTTACGGAAACAGTGATGAAATACGTGAGGGACAGATTAATATGTTGGTTTCTGATTTGGAAAAAGAGTACAAGGCAGGCAATTATGTTTTGTGTGGCGGGGATTTTAACCATGATTTGAAAGCCTCTGAAGATGATTCAGAAAACAGGGAATCATGGGCTTATCCTTTTCCAAGAAAGAAACTTCCAAGTAATTTTTCTTTCTGCATAGATCAGTTATCTGATGAGAAAAAAGATAATCTTTGGAATAGTGCAAGAAATGCAGATATGGAATATAAGCCGGGAGTAACTTATACAGTTACGCTGGATGGTTTTATTATTTCAGACAATATAGAATGTGTAAAATATGATAATATTAACACAGGCTATACTTATTCAGACCATGATCCGGTTTATGTAAAGTTTAAATTGAAATAAAAAATAAAAGTTAATAGAAAACTAATTTAAAATAATATCAAAATGATTGGTAAATTTTTAACGAGATTTTTAAATTAAATAATCTTGACATAGTTAGTGAAAGTTGTATTATATTAACTAGTTTCATATGCCTAACTTGATTAGAATATATATAAAAACTAAGTTAATTAGGTTCGGCATAGCAGTTTACTTAGTATTATTTGAATATTTGATTATGGAAGGGAGATTAATAATGTCAGAAATTAACAGTATTGATGTGGAAGAAGATCAGTTTGCATATCGTTACGATACACAGCTTCTTATAGATAGAAGAGATGAAGATTTGGATGAAGATGAAATATCAGATTACATTACAGAGCATTTTGAAGGAAACTGTTTAATAGCAGTTGGTGATGAAGATTTGATTAAAATACATTTTCATACAAATGAACCTTGGAAGGTTTTGGAATATTGCAACAGCATAGGCGAGATTTACGATATTGTTGTTGAAGATATGATAAGACAGTCTAATGGATTGCAGGGCTAGAATTACAAGAATAATAAATATACAGAAATTGGAGATGCGTTTGCGTTTCCGATTTCTTTTTTTCACGGATTCACATTTTTTCTTTTGAACCATATAAGTTTTTTTACGTATATATATATAGTAGAAGATTAAATCGGAGATTAGTTTTATGTGTAAAAATACAAAAATATGGATTAAAGCGGCAATAATGCGAGCAATCAGAACCATAGCCCAGACCTTTGTTGCAACAGTGGGAACAGCAGCAGTTATGTCAGAAGTAAACTGGAAAGTTGTAATTTCAGCTACAGTTTTGGCAGGATTTTTGAGCATAGCTACAAGTTTAACAGGATTGCCTGAATGCGAAGAAAAAGAAAATAAGTTGGTTTAGTTATTATTCAACAGTAGATGGAAAGATGTATCTTTAGACACCTGTGTTAGAAGCAGGAAAGACATACTATTTGCGATTTTCAAATTTCATATGCTAATGGCAGAAAAGATGCAGGAACATATGATGTGAAAGTTACTTTTAAGGGCAACTACACAGGAAGCTTAACAACTAAGTTTACAATAGCAAAGGCTAACCAGAGTTTAAAAATTAAATCACCTAAGAAGAAAATGAAGGTTGGTGCAAAGGCTAAAATTAAAATAAAAGCTAACAAAGGTCATGGAAAAGTTACATACAAAGTATCTAACAAGAAGATTGCAAAAATCAAGAAAGGTAAGTTAGTAGCCCTTAAAAAGGGAAAAGTAAAATTAACAGTAACTTTAAAGGCAACTAAGAACTACAAGCAGAAGAAAGTTACAATAACAATAAAAGTTAAATAGTAATTTAAAGGGTGCCACCTTTCAACACAATTAGTTGACAGATGGAAGGAGACTATTAGCTGGAATTTTAAGTTTTTGTCTGGTATTTGGTATGATGGCAGGCAGTTTTGTTCCGGGAATGGCCGAAACAGTTTGTACCATATATGGTAATTCTTTCATATATGAAACTTGAAATCTGCCCAATAATAGGCGCAACATCAATCCTATGGGGCAAATTCCATTAGTTTCAATGAGAATAAAGCTTGGAATCTACCCCCATAGTATGCATAAACTTGCTTCTATGGGGGAATTACTTATTTGTTACTTAAATTCAACTTGTATATTTACACAGCTTTAAATCCACATTCAAATTTTGTTTTTGCCTCTTGCACTTTTTTTGCTTCAGCGGCAGGTGTAGGATAGTAGCCCATTGTATGCATCTGATTAAAAACATCAACCTGGATATCATGTTCCTTGGCAAGTAAGTCTAACATTGTTTCGCGAAGATTATCGTGAACACATTCGTTAGCTCCAAGGTTATAAAGTGTAGTCGCGTTCTTTTCTGAATTAAGAGCGTCGCCTAAAATTTCTTTTTCTGTATATACTTCATTCATAGTTAAACCTCCTGATTTTCAAAAAGCAAATTATTTTACATAAGAATAAATTGAGTTAAAGTGTCCCTGATGTTTCTGTGAAATATCAAGCATTTGCTGTTTTATTGTTTCGTCCTGACTATGCTCAGCAAGCATCTGAAACTTTTTGACCAACAACTCCTCTTCATTTAATAAATCCTGAATAACTGAAAGTTCTTTTTCTGATAAATCCATTATAAAAATCCTCCTAAATTATTTTTCCTAATTAGTATTAATATAAAGCCTGAAAATAATGCTTTGAAAAATATGGAAAAGGGTAGAATATGATTTAAAATAAATAAAAATGTGATATATTTGCTTTTTGAATTGTTTTATAGATAGAAAGATCTTTCAGAGTAACACGGGAGGAAAACAATGGATACAAACAGGTACGCTGATTTAGTAAATATGTATGCAAACAATGTGTACAAAATTGCAGTTTCCTATTGTAATAACAGGTCGGATGCAGAAGACATTGTGCAGAATGTATTTATTAAATTGCTTAAATCAAAAGAAAAATTTAAGGATGATGAGCATGTTAAAAGATGGCTTATAAGGGTGGCAATTAACGAATCGAAAAATATGAATACATCATTTTGGCGAAAACGAATTGTTCCATTGGAGGACTCCGAACCAATTATTAATACAAGGGACAAATCTGATGAAAAAGCTGTTTTGCTGGGAGCTGTCATGAAACTAAAAGAGAAAAACAGAATAGTGGTGCAGCTTTATTATTATGAAGGGTATTCGGTTAAAGAAATTGCCGAAATACTTAGAATAAAAGAAACAACAGTTCAAACCAGATTAATGCGAGCAAGAAATGCTTTAAGGGAAATTGTAAAGGAGGATTGGTTAAATGAATAATTTATATAAGGAAGCAATGGATGAAATAAATATTTCAGACCAGTGCTTAAGAAAGGTAAAAAGTATGAATAATAATAACAAAAAAATAAAAAAATTCAGATTAAAATACGCAGTTGTTTTTGCAACATTGGTGCTTTCATTTTTTGCATTCAACATTGTGTCATATGCGGCAACGGGGAAAGACTTAACAAGCCATATTTCAAATGTTATAGAAAAGAGTAAGGATAATGATTTTGTTAAGACTAAGAAATATAAAGTTAACGATGATACAGAGGTTGAGGTTGAAGAACATGAGGAAAATCTGGACAAAAACAATCTTAAAGTTAATACCGATACAAGCAAAGATGGTGATGTTGAAGTAGAAATCAGAGAGAAAGATAGTAATAAATAATAACATTATCTTAAGGGGCTGTCGCATTAGTGGCAGCCCCTTGCTGTTTCGGAAGGAATTACGTGTCATATGAAAGAAACGCTGTGTGACAAGTAAATTATTGAAGAATTTATGTTGTTTCGGAAGGAATTACGTGTCATATGAAAGAAACGCTGTGTGGCAAGTAAATTATTGAAGAATTCATGCTGTTTCGGAAGGAATTACGTGTCATATGAAAGAAATGCTGTGTGGCAAGTAAATTATTGAAGAATTCATGTTGTTTCGGAAGGAATTACGTGTCATATGAAAGAAACGCTGTGTGACAAGTAAATTATTGAAGAATTATTGCTGTTTCGGTAGAAATTACGTGTTGTATGGAAGAAATGTTGTGTGACACGTAAATTGTTGAAAAAAACATTGATGTTCGAATGAAAATTACGTGTCATTGGGCAGAAATACTATATACACACGTAATTCATGGCTATTACGGAATTAGCGAACCGAAACTCTGTAAAATCCGTAAATGTAGGAGTAAAGCTTGTCCATTCGACTAGTTTTACGGATTTTCACAACAAAAATTCCTCAAAATCCGTAATTGCCAAAATCATCCTAATTATACTAGAGAACAGGTAAGTTCAGATTGAAATCCAGCAAGTTTAAATTGAGTTCAGGGAAGACCCAGGGCAAGTTTAGGTTGAGTTCAGCTCAAAAAAGTTCATATCACGTTAAAGCTAAATTCAGATAAACAAAGTTTAGACAGTAAAACAAATTTTTTTGAAATCTTTCCCTTAAGTATGTTAGAATAATAAAAAGATTTGAAGGTGTAATATGAAAAATTTAAAAAGCAGATTGATTATGTTTGTCCTGCTTGTGGGACTTGTTTTTTCCGGGTATAAAATTGTAGATTATTTTTATACTTCATATGATGAGAAGCAGAATTTCAATAATGTGGAGAAGCTTGTTGAAAGTGAGTATGAAGATGAGAAGATTCAATATAATGATTTTGAAATATTAAAGAAGTATAAGAAAGTATACGAGAAGAATAATGACTTAGTGGGCTGGATTAAGATTAAGGATACGAATATTGATTATCCGGTTATGCAGACTAAGGATGATTATTCATATTATTTAAAGAAAAATTTCAATAAGAAGTCTTCCATCTATGGGACGCCTTTTGTAGGAGAGGGGTGTGGCATTAATCCCAATTCTGATAATGTGATTATTTATGGTCATAATATGAAGAATGGAACTATGTTTGCAGATTTGAATAAGTATAAAGACAAGAAGTTTTATGAAAGTCATAAAGAAGTGCAGTTTGATACGTTGACGGAAGAGGGGACATACAAGGTTGTGTATGCTTTTGTTACGGAAGTGAATAAGAAGGATTCTTTTAAATATTATGAAAAAATAAATTGGAACAGCAAGGATGAATTTAATGAATATGTGTTAAATTTAGAACAGAGAAAGTTGTATGACACAGGTGAGAAGATTAAAAAGAAAGATAAATTATTAACACTTTCAACTTGTGAGAAGGCCAGCGATAATAGTCGAATGGTAGTAGTGTGTAAAAAAAAGCAAAATCAATGACAGATAACGGACAGGAGGATTTATGAAACAGAAAACAGTTGTAATAACAGGTGCAAGTTCAGGTATAGGAATGGAGTTTGCAAGAGCTTTTTCTAAAATGGGTTGCAGGCTTATTTTGACAGCAAGAAGGAAGGAACGCCTTGAAAAATTAAGAGAAGAGCTTGGTACTCCGTGTAAGATTATTGTTGCGGATTTATCAAGAGAGGGCGAATGCTATCAGTTTTTTGAAAATATAGCAGATGAGCCGGTTGATGTTTTTATTAACAATGCAGGTTTTGGAACTTGCGGAAAGTTTGATGAAACTGATTTAGGAAAAGAAGTCTCTATGATAAATGTTAACATTAAGGCTATGCATATTTTGTTTAAGAAGATGGTTATAAAGATGAAGAAGCAGGGCTATGGAAGAATTTTAAATGTGGCTTCATCAGCAGGGCTTCTTCCGGCAGGACCTTATATGGCAACATATTATGCCACAAAATCTTATGTAGTAAGCATTACAAAGGCTGTTGCCGAGGAATTAAAAGAGCAGGGAAGCAATATTTATGTTGGGGCACTTTGTCCGGGACCGGTTGATACGGAATTTAATGAAAATGCAGATGTAATTTTTGCTTTAAGAGGAATTACACCAAGATTTTGTGTAAAAGAAGCAATTTACGGAATGAAAAAGAAGCAGGTAATTATAGTGCCATCACTTAAAATGAAGCTTGTAGTTATGGGACAAAAATTATTGCCTTCAAATATTTTAATGAAAATAGTTGCAAAACAGCAAAAGAAGAAGACTGAAAATTCATAAAATCAGAGTATAAATTTGTAATTTGAAGAAGTACAAATTTAAAACCATGGTCAATATCAACAGGAATAATAGAATAAAATATGTTTATAATAAAAGCGGGAGTTGCAATTTATGCGACTCCTAATTTTGTATTATAAAATAAGCGAAAATTAGAAAATTGCACTAACTAAGTGAAAATCCGTCATAAATTTCTTGAATAAAATGAATGATAATGATTGACTTTGAACGAGTTTGAAGATAAAATTATACCAACAACAGAAAGAACTATTACAGAAAATAACATACAAAATATCATACAAGGAGGAACATTAAATGATTTATACAGTAACATTTAATCCATCACTTGATTACATTGTGTCGGTAGATGATTTTAAATTAGGACTTACCAATCGTACAAGTTCTGAATTAATTTTACCGGGAGGTAAAGGAACTAACGTATCAACAGTTTTAAAGAACTTAGGATTTGAAAGTACAGCCCTTGGTTTTGTGGCAGGTTTTACGGGAAATGAAATCGTTAAGAGATTAAATGACATGGGAATTAAATCTGATTTTATTTCTATTGAAAATGGAATTTCAAGAATTAATCTTAAACTTAAATCTATTGACGGAACAGAGATTAACGGAGCAGGACCTGACATTAGTGAAGAAAAGGTTAACAAGTTAATGGACAAGCTTAATCAGCTTAAAGAAGGAGATGTACTTGTTCTTGCAGGAAGTATTCCTTCATCTATGAGCGACAATATTTATAGAGACATAATGGCAGATTTAAAAGACAGAGGAGTGATGATTGTTGTTGATGCAACAAAGGATTTACTTTTAAATGTTTTAGAGTACCATCCATTTCTCATTAAACCTAACAATCACGAATTAGGCGAAATATTTGATGTTAAGCTTACAACAAGAGAAGAAGTTATTCCTTATGGAAGAAAGCTTCAGGAAAAAGGAGCCAGAAACGTTCTTGTTTCTATGGCAGGAGAAGGGGCAGTTCTTATTGCAGAAGATGGTCAGGTATTTGATACACCTGCACCAAAAGGAAAACTTATTAATGGCGTAGGCGCAGGAGATTCGATGGTTGCAGGTTTTGTGGCAGGTTGGATCGAAAAACAGGATTACGAATATGCTTTCCATATGGGTGTTGCATCAGGAAGTGCAAGCGCTTTTTCAGAAAATCTTGCAACAAAAGAAGAAATTATAAATGTTTACAATCAGGTTATGGGAAAATAATAAAAGAAAAATAATTATTATAAAATAATGGACAAAAAATAATAACTAACAGAATTTAATTAAAAATTAAAATAAAAAATATGTAATTAATGAAGAAAGATTAATTACGGAAATGGAGGCTATTATGAGAATTACAGATCTACTTGATCCAAGAAGTATTTCCCTTACAGCTACACCTAAGACAAAAAGTGAAGCCTTAGATCAGTTAGTTGATTTAATGTGTGCTAGTGGGAAAATTAATGACAAGGAAGCTTATCGTAAGCAGGTTTATGCAAGAGAGGAAGAAAGTACAACAGGTATAGGACTTGGAATTGGTATTCCTCACGGAAAATGTGATGCAGTTGACAAGCCGGGACTTGCAGCAATGGTAGTTAAGAATGGAGTTGACTTTGAGGCATTAGATGATGCACCGGTAACATTACTTTTCTTAATTGCAGCACCTAACACAGAAGATAATGTACATTTAAGTGTTTTAAGTAAGTTATCGGTTATGATGATGGATCAGAATTTCTCAGACTCATTAAGAAATGCAGGAAGCGTTGAAGAATTTCTGGAAATTATTGATCAGGCCGATGATGAAAAGAAGAGTATTGATGAAAGATTGGCAGACACAGGTGAAGCAAAAGAAAATTCAACAAAAATTTTGGCAGTTACATCATGTCCTACAGGAATTGCCCACACATACATGGCAGCAGAAGGTCTTGAAACAGCAGCTAAGGCTAAGGGGTGCTTTATAAAAGTTGAAACAAGAGGTTCAGGTGGAGCTAAGAATGTTCTTACAGCTAAAGAAATTGAAGAGGCAGATTGTATTATAGTTGCAGCAGATGCTAAGGTTCCAATGGACAGATTTGCCGGAAAGAAAGTTATTGAATGTCAGGTTTCAGATGGAATCAGTAAGGCAGACCAGCTTATAGACAGAGCAATTGCAGGCGATGCACCTATTTACAAATCAGGCTCTGAAAGTAGCATTAATACAGAAGTTAGTAAATCCGGCAAAGGTATCGGACATCAGATTTATACACAGCTTATGAATGGTGTATCACACATGCTCCCATTCGTAGTTGGCGGTGGTATACTTATTGCAATAGCATTTCTTATTGATGGTTTAAATGTTGATATTAATTCACTTCCTGCTGATCAGAGAATTAATTTTGGTACAATTACACCTATGGCAGCAATGTTTAAGAGCATTGGTGGTACAGCATTTGGCTTTATGCTTCCTGTTCTTGCAGGTTATATAGCAATGGCAATAGCAGACAGACCGGCACTTGCAGTTGGTTTTGTAGGTGGTATGATTGCAGCAAACGGTAAGTCAGGTTTCCTTGGAGCATTAGTTGCAGGTTTCGTTGCAGGTTATTTAATAATCGGTTTAAGAAAATTATGCGATAAGCTTCCTGACGCACTTGAAAAAATCGCACCGGTACTTATTTATCCTGTAGTTGGTATTTTGATTATCGGAATATTTATGACTTATGTAGTTGAACCTATTATGGGTGGAATTAATACAGGAGTTAACAGTGGACTTGAAGGAATGGCAGGTTCAAGTAAGATATTACTTGGTTTGATTTTAGGTGGAATGATGTCAATCGACATGGGTGGCCCATTCAACAAGGCAGCATACGTTTTCGGTGTTGCACAGATTGCAGCAGGCAACTACGACATTATGGCAACAGTTATGATTGGTGGTATGGTTCCACCTTGCGCAATCGCACTTGCAACATTATTATTTAAAGATAAATTTACAAAAGAAGAAAGAGAAGCAGGACCAACAAACTTTATTATGGGACTTGCATTCATTACAGAAGGTGCAATTCCTTTTGCAGCATCAGATCCATTACATGTATTACCTGCATGTATTATCGGTTCAGGCTTAGCAGGAGCATTATCAATGGTATTTAATTGTACATTGATGGCACCTCACGGTGGAATCTTCGTGTTCCCTGTAGTTGGAAACGGATTAATGTACTTTGTAGCATTAGTTGCAGGCACAATCGTTTCAGCAGTATTACTTGGAGCATTAAAGAAAAAAGTAGCTTAAATTAAAAATATTTGCAGTGCTCAAAATTAACCTTGGGCACTGCTTTTGTGGATTATTTATCCATCACGGAGGAAAAATGTTAACAGAACAAAGGCATAGATTATTATTAGAGTTGGTTAATGAGAAAAAGAGCATTACAGTAACTGAAGCAAAAGAAGTACTTAATGCGTCAGAATCAACTATCAGACGTGACATAATTGCATTGCATAATGCAGGAAAGTTGACAAAGGTTTTCGGTGGTGCAGTTGCCCTGGAGGAAGATGTAATTACGGAAGAACCGTCTGTGGAACAGAGAGTTGAGCAGAACAAGGAAGAGAAATATATGATTGCAGAATATGCTGCAAGTCTGGTTGAACAGGGAGACTTTGTATATATAGATGCAGGAACAACAACAGGCTATATGTTAGGTTACTTAAAAAACAGCAAATCTGTTTTTGTAACTAATGCAGTAACTCACGCAAAAAAACTTGCGTTGCAGGGAAACAAAGTTATTCTTATTGAGGGAGAATTAAAAGGTTCAACAGAAGCTCTTGTTGGAGGATATGCAGCAGCATCTCTTAAAAAATTTCATTTTACAAAAGGTTTTTTTGGAACAAATGGTTTAACGAAAAAAGCAGGTTTTACAACTCCTGATACAAGTGAAGCACTTGTAAAAAATAAGGCAATGGAGCAGTGTAAAGAATGCTATGTTTTGGCTGATCAGTCAAAATTTGACAAAATAAGCCCGGTAACATTCCAGCAGTTTGGCAGAGCAACAATAATAACAGAAAGCAAACCTGAAGGCTATATGGAATGTGAAAATATAATAGTTGTTCGGGAAAATTAAAATTTATAGAATGGTTATAAAATAATTAACAGAAATTAAAAAAATTGAAAAGGTAAAGATTATTAAAAATAAATGAAAGGCAGTTTGTAGCTTGATATGCTATGGCTGTCTTTTTTTGGGACTTAATAAGAAAATTCTTTGAAAATTTCATTAATTAAAATCCGGTTGAGAATTGCAAGCCAAGTTTGGATAAAAAAGTTGAAAAAGGCATGTGACATTTTGCAACTTTTTTGGGAAAGTTTTTCTTTGATTTACTGCATAAAAACTGAATTTTTACAAAAACATCACATAAACAGCTAACAACAAAATGTAATAAAGTATAAATAAAGTGTTGACAATGAAAAAGTGAGGTGCTAATATCGATTTACCAAAAGAACACAACGTAATATATGAATAGATGAAGTAAGTATAAGTGACATTTTCGTAAAAGTCGTATTATCTTAGACAGTCATAAATTCATTTGTTTATTTTATGTTTGTTCTTAGGAATAAGTTAAGAAAGGAGAAATATAATGGACGTTTTTTTGCAGGAACATGGTAAGACTGTTTTTATAGCAGTTTGTATTTTACTTTTAGTAGGCGTTGCATATGCAATTGGCCCGGTTATTAGCAAGGCAGTACAGGATGTAGTTGGAAGCTACACAACTTCTGTTACATTTGACAGCATTGCAGGAAAGATTCCTACCGCAGGAAAGTAGGTAGGTATACATTTGGATGTGTTTATAATTGATTAATTAGACGATGGGGGAAGTAGGAATGAGGAAACTTTCATTGCCGGATAAGGCTTTTGGAAATCTTTTAAAATTTATTTTGGATGAGAATATTACGGATATAAATTGGAGTCAGGGATTATGGGTTAATGATTTAAATAAGGGAAGGTATAAAATTAAAGGCTTTACATTAGACGATAATTTTATTCAGCAGTTTTATACAAGAATAAGCAATTTAATGAACGTACAGTTTAATAAGAATAACCCATTACTTGAGGCAGAAACGGATAATTTAAGAATATCAATTTTGCATGACTCAGTAACTAACACGGGGATTAGCATAAGTATCAGAAAGACACCGGCAGTAAGAAGAATTAACAGGGACAGCATCGTTAAAGATGATTACTGTAATGCGGATATAGATACTTTTATAGAGAATGCCATACGAGCTCATTGTACAGTAGTAGTGGGGGGATTACCGGGGGTAGGAAAAACAGAATATGTAAAGTATTTAACCCAGTTTATTCCAGCGTATGAAAGAGTATATACCATAGAAGATAACCTTGAACTAAGATATTCAGCAATTAATCCAGGCAAAGATTGCGTTGAAATTAAAATAAGCGATACATTTGGATATTCAGAAGCATTAAAGGCAAGTAAGAGACAGTTACCTACGTGGGTTTTGCTAGCAGAAGCAAGAGGCGAAGAGGTCCGGTTCCTAATGGAAAATATTTCTGCAGGCGTACATTGCCTGACCACAGTGCATCTTGATGATGTTAGCAAACTCCCTGATCGTTTAAGAAATATGGGACAGACAATTAACGAAAATGATGTGTATTCTTTTATTGACATTGGAGTACAGATACGGTCTGTTGTAAAAGAAGGAGAAAAGATAAAAAGAAAGGTGGCACAGGTTATTTGTCTTTCGAGAGAGGATGAGAAGAATGGAAAGACAATGATATATGAGGATGGAAAGATATTAACTAAAGATTTGCCTCTTGATATAAAGAGAAAATTTGAATTAGCGGGAATTAAGAATCCTTTTTTAAAGGAGAATGAAGAATGAAAAATATAAAAAATTTATTAAAGAGAGTTAGCGTGGTGGCAGTCATATGTTTAGCGTACAGACTTAAACTTATACCGGGGCTGATATGTGTTCTGACAATAGTAGTATGTAATGTTTTTTTAGAGAAGCAGGACAGAATAAAGAAGCAATATTTAGCCAAGTATAATGATGTAGTTTTGTATATGGAACAAATGATTTACTCTTTTAAGAAACAACCAAAGATTAGAATGGCATTATTAGATGCCCAAAAAGTAAGTTCCATAGAGATGAGAGAAGTAATTGAGGAAGCAATAGTAAATATTGATTCTAACAAGTCAGCGAATATTTATGAGGACGCATTGGCAATAATTGAGAAAGAATACAACTGTGGAAGAATTAAATCATTACATAAATTTATTATAAAAATAGAAAATTATGGTGGAAATTATGAAACGTATATAGATATTTTGTTGGAGGATATAAAAAATTGGAGTGACAGGACTTTAACATTTATAAGAAATGTGGATAGAACAAGACGAAATGTTTTAATATCCATTGCATCAACACTGATAACCTGTGGATTTATGGCATATTTGATACCTAAGGATTACAAGTTTACCGAGCATGGATTATATCAGGTATGTTCAATGATATTAATAATGGCAATGATATTTACTTATCTTGCAATAACTAAACGATTAAATTTTGACTGGTTAAAAGAAGAAAGGGCTTTGCCCGACAATATGGTTATAAAATACTATGCCTTAGTAGAAAAAGGGTACAATAATATATCAGATTTAAGTTTTATGGAAAGAATAAATTACAAAAAAGCAAAGAAAAGACTGGAACGTGAAATATACAAGATTTTTCCTGATTGGATAAGAGATGTGGCTATTAATCTTCAAAATGATACAGTTCAGTCAGCAATAGAAGGATCATATGAGGATACACCATTTATATTAAAACGACCGGTGAGAAAATTATTGATTGATTTTGAACGATATCCTGTTGGAATTGAGCCATATGATAATGTTTTAAAAGAGTTTGACTTACCGGATGTGAAATCATCAGTAAAGATGTTTTATTCAATAAACGAATTGGGCAGAGAGCAGTCAACTAAGCAGATAGGTGCAATAATAGATAGAAATAATAAGCTGTCAGGTCAGACAGAAGAAATGAAAAACAAAGACCGAATCGGAATAGCGGCAATGTATTCAGTTATACCAATGTTTCTTGGAGTATTAAAGATTATAGTTGATATGTTGTTAATGATTTTAGTGTTTACATCTTCAATTTCGGAGGTGGTGAAATGAAAGAATTATTATCAGAGGCAGGGCAGTGTCTGGTATACGGAATAATATTTGTACTATTAATAATGGAATTTTATGGAATATTTGTATCGGTAACCGTTTAATAAGTATATATTAATCAAAATAGCAGACAGGTTTTATGAGAAAAAAACAAGGGGGATATTATGGAACAGTTTATATCAGAACATGGTGGAGTTATTGTAAGCGGAATAGTAACCATAGCATTATTAGGAATAATAATGACAGTAATCTTAGCTGCTGGAAATATGGACGCTTACGAGATTTCAAAAATAATAGGGGGATAGTAGTGGAAGTATTTTTAGAAGAACATGGAGAAAGTATTATATACGGATTAATAGGGCTGGTTATGGTAGTGACCATAACAGCGGTGATAAGCAGAGGCATTGTTAATATAGTTCCGGATTACAAAAAAGAACTTAGCAGGAACAACAGTTATCAGATAGAAAAGAATGAATACAAATATCCCACAATAATAGCAGATGAGGTTATATATGCAGATTATGGAGATACCACTTTTAATTATATGGACTACATAAGAGCAAGAGATTACAGAGGAGGCAATATAACCGATAAAGTGAAAGTATATGGAAAGGTAGATGTTAACCAAAAAGGCGTGTACAGATTAAGATGTACAGTAATATCATATTTTAATCTGGCATGTACTAAGTACATAAATATTATAGTGGAATAGAGATAAGAAAGAGGGGGAATATATGAGATTGGCAATAGAATTATTTGCTATGGCAATAACCATTACATTAGGATGTCTGTTATTATCATCTATGATTACCAGTGGAAATCAGGTGGCTGACGCAAGAGATTATTACAACGTGGTAGTTAACAGAATTGAGGATAGTTATTGTAACGAAGATGTTATAAGAGAATGCATTAACGAGGCGGAAAACAAAGGTTATCAATTATCAGTAAAGGATGTAACAATGTATAATGACAACCCAAGTAAGCTTGTTGTTTTATCTTATAATGTAACCTTTCCAATTCTTAATATGTTTAACAAAGATAATAAAAAACAGGCGGTGATAGAAGGATATGCGAGATAAAATTAAAGTATTAATCATAACATCAATAATATGTTTATTTTACTGTGGAGTTGCCTTTGGATATACGGGAGATGGCACAAGGGGTAATCCTTACATAGTGTCAAATGCAGGCGAACTAACAAAAATTCTTGATAAGAAAGGAAGTAACGATTGGGTATACATATCATTAAAATCTAATATAAAAATTAAGAAAACAATAACTGTTAGAACTGGTTATTTTGTTATAAATGCAACAAACGGTGATAAAACAATTAAACGTAGTACATCTTTAAAAGATTCCATTAATAATCAAATTAATCCGGGATATTGTTTTAGAATATTAAATACTTCATATGTAATATTTGGATTAGGTGGAAATATGCTTACATTAGATGGAGGTTGGAAGAATTTAGGAAATGCAAATATGTCAGGCTGGATAAATGTAGGACCAGGCGGACGGCTTTATATAGAAAGATTTGCACGTTTGATAAACACATTTAACAACGAAAAAAAATCCGGAGCTCCAATTATGACATATGGAGATACGCAGATTAATTGTGAAATTGGCAGATGTAAAGGATACAATGGTGGAGCAATTAAAAATATAAAAGGAACTTTAAAAGTATATGGAGATACAAAAATACATGATTGTGTATCTGTAACCGAAGGTGGGGCAATACATAATTCACAAAAAGGAACACTAAGTATAGAAGATTCGGAAATTTGGAATTGCGAAGCATTAGAAGAAGGTGGAGCGATTTTTTCAAAAGACGCAGATAGTTCGTGTGTTATTTATTCAGGGAAGATACATAATAACAAATCATGTGAAAGTGCTGGAGCAGTTTTCTCAGGATATGGAGCGACGCTTGTTATAGGAAGGTCAACATCGGGACCTGAAATATTTAAAAATACTTCAGGAGGAAGCGGAGGTGGAGTAAGATGCAACGGAGGAACAGGTTCAGATGCAGGTGGAATAACAACATTTATAAGAGGAACAATAACAAATAATACTTCAGGTAAGCATGGTGGAGGCATTGCCTGTGGAGAAGCAGGAGAAAATGGTCAGTCAAAACTTTATATGTCAGATATGATTATTAGTAATAATACTTGTACAGAGTCAGGTGGTGGAATTTGGACACCAAACAATATACAGGGAACAGGAACAGAATATGCAATTATTCAAAACAGCCGGATTACATCCAATACTTGTCATAAATATGGTGGAGGTATATCTGTCCATGGAAAGGTTTATGTATCAAACTGTTCAATAGAACATAATTTTACAGGTGACAGGGGAGCAGGAATCCATATAACAGAAGAAGGTACGTTAAAATATGATATGGGAACAATTTCTGACAATAAAACCTTAGACAGTATTACAGGAACGGGAATATATGTAAATGGTCAGCTTAAAATTAATGAATCGGCAAGAATAGCTGAAAATAATGTAGTTTACCTGCCTAAAGGAAAATATATAGAAGTAACAGGTGAACTTTATAAAAATTATTCAAGTATTGCAAAAATAGAATCGGAAGACAAAAGTAATGGAACAAAATTAGTATATATAAATTATGAAAATGGAACAGGCGAGAAAGAACTGTATTATAAAGGAACTTCCAGTGATGAATATGAAGGAAAAGAAGTGCAAAAGAAATATAGTTGTGTTGGAATAAGTTCGCAACAATTGCTAAGAACGGGAGAAAATGTTTCAGGTATCGGGAAAAATTGGATTATTATAAGTGAAAAATACTTAATAAAATATGATTCAAATACAACTGATGAAGTTAAAAATATGCCTTCAGATCAAGTAAAATTTTGGAATGAAAATATTAAATTAAGCAGTGAAGGTCCTGAAAGAGAAAAATATATAATTGATACTAAAAAACATTGGAATTACTCAAAAGATGGAAGAGGAACAAGAATTTCAGCGGGAACTTATTTTTATGCCAATGAATCAAGAGTTCTATATGCTCAGTGGAAGAAACGTCCACCTAAGGAAATATATATAAATGCTAAGGACAGATATTATTTTAAAGGACAAGGCATAGTTATAAATAGAGAAGAATTGCTGAAAAAAGTTACAGTAACTGACGATGTTGATAACGGAAATGAGTATTATGTTAGAATAATAGAAATAACCCGAATCAGTGATAATCTTGTCAATAATTATAGTAGTGACGATAAGAACGATAGCAACAGTAATAATAACGATAGTACTAACGATAAAAATGAGAGCAGCAGTAATAAGAGCGATAGTGTTAGTAATAAAAGTGACAGCAGCAGTAACAAGAGCGATAGTACTGACAATAAAAGTGATAGTAAAAACAATAACAGTAGCAATAAAAGTGACAGTGGTAGTAAAGGTGATGACAAAGACAACAATTTATTAGCGACGGGATCAAATCTTGTTCCTGAAAAGTACATTAATACGTCAAAGGTTAGTGTATATAAAATAAAGATATACACTGAAACAGAAACAGCAAGTGTAAATGCAACAGCAACGTTTAAAATTTATGTATTAGATAATGAAACAGCCATTGGTTCTGTAAGATTTATAAGTAGTAAATATCTTTATACATTATCAGATACTTCAAAATGGAATAAAAAGCGAAATGAGAATTTGAATACAAGGTTAACTAATGCGTTAAAAGATTCAAATCCAATGCTCAAAGTTGCGTATACAAGTGATGAAATTGAGCAGATAAGAAAGACTGTAAAAGGAAAAGGCTATAGAATAACCAATAGTCTTAATAAAAATATTGCAAAGGAATGGTAGTGTATGAAACAGATAATAATTATTGTGGGAACCATAGTTATAATTTTCATAGCTGCAATGACAATAGTATCTGTGGAAAGTAAGGACTTAAGAACAGACGAATTAAACAGAGCAGTTTCTGCATCAATTAAGAAAACAGTTTCAGACAGTCAGATTGAAAATCAGTCGATTATATTGTCTGATAAGGAAATGGTAGCATATTTTATTCAGTTGTTAAGTGTTAACATGAAAGGCAAGGGAAATGTTACCGTTGAAGTATATGATGCAGACTATAAAGAGGGACTTTTGTCTGTTGCAGTAACTGAGAAATTTAAATATGTAAATGGAAAAAATGGAGAAATAACAGTTAGAAAGTCAGCAATAGCTGAATAAAAATCAGATGTGTCCTAAAGTCATTATCCCACCATTGTGCAGGCACAGGTGGAATAAGACAATTTAACTTATAATCTATAGTATTATATTATTTTTGAATTTTAGTGCTGACTTCGCCGGAGTTTAGCCATTCTTCAGAACCGTCTTCATAACGAACTTTAAGATGGCATTCCTTGTCTATTTCAAGAGCCAGTGCATTTCTTGAAGTTCCGTTAGAAAGTACGCTGATAGGTTGCCCAATTATCATTGAACGGCTAATATATTCGTCAAGATAAGCTCTTTTGTCAAAGGATTCATAGTATTCCATAAAATAGTTTAAAAGGTGACCAACAAGTATGCTTCGCTTATTTACGGCATCACTGCTTTTTTCAAAAATAGCAGTTGCAATTTCTGAAATATCTTCAGGAAAACCGCCTTCAGGTGGGCATACGTTAATGCCAATTCCTACTATGGCATAATCCAACTTTGATGTTTCAATATTAAAGGCAGCTTCGGTAAGAATGCCACAAACTTTTTTACCTTCAATATAAATGTCATTAACCCATTTAATGTCAGCTTTTTTGTTAGAAACATCTTCAATGGCTTTGGCTGTTGCTACAGCAGCAGAAGTTGTTAAGAATAAAGCCTGATCAGCAGGAATATCAGGTCTTACTAATATGCTAAGGTACAGGCCTGTGTTTGATGGAGAGTAGAATTTCTTACCCATTCGTCCTCTGCCAAGTGTCTGTTCTGTGGCGATAAGGACTGTGCCGTGTGGCGCACTCTGTTCGGCTTTTTCTTTTAAAACTGTATTGGTAGATGTAATGGTTTTATATACAGACAAATCAAGTGGATAATTTAAATATTGTTCAATGCTTTGTGGTGAAAGAATGTCATTGTCAGGCTCTAAGCAATATCCTTTGTTAGGAATTGCATTTATTGAATAGCCGTCTTTTTCAAGAGTTTTAATGGCTTTCCAGATAGAGTTACGGCTTACGTTAAGATTAGTTGCAAGCTGACCTCCTGAAATGTATTCACCTTTATTTTCTTCAAGCTGTTTTAAAACTTCGTCTTTTATGCTCATGGTAACAGAAACCTTTCTTAATTAGTATGATTATGCAATAAAGAGTTATGCAATAGAAGTACATAACAAAATTTATTTTATGCAATGAAAATATAATGTCAAAAATATGACATAAAAAAGTATAACATCAAAAATATGTTTATTCAACAAAACAAAGTGAATGAATAATAAAATGTTAGCTAAAAAATAAAATGGGTTGACAATTAAAAAACGTTGTCTTACAATGGTGACGTTGGAGTGCGCATATTCAGAGAATATTTAGAAGGGACATAGGCATAAATTTAATTACTCAATTGATGCCTTTTATAAAAAATGAATAATAAGAAATTTTTAACTGTTCAGGATATGGTTCTTATAGCTGTATTTGTAGCAATAATAACTGTATGTTCATTTATACAGATTTCAGTAGGACTTGTACCATTTACATTACAGACATTTGGTGTTTTTGTAACAGCAGGCATACTTGGAACTAAGAGAGGAACATTAGCAGTTATAGTTTATATTTTGCTTGGTATTATTGGTGTACCTGTATTTTGTGGTGCAGGCGGACCGGGAGTTATTGTTGGAACAACAGGTGGTTACATAACAGGATTTATTTTTACTGCACTTATTATTGGCATAATCACTCATTTCTTCGAAAAGAGTTCTACATGGTTAAAACTTGGAGCTACAGTTGTAGCTATGATTTTAGGTGATGTTGTATGTTTTGTTATTGGAACAATTCAGTTTATGTTTGTAATGAAGACTTCATTGACAGTGGCATTAGGATACTGTGTAATACCATTTATTATTCCTGATTTAGTTAAAATATTAGTAGCAACAATTATTGTTAATAGGATGAAGAAATATGTCAAAATACTTAATTAGACCACATCATATGTTGTGTATGCAGTTCTTTGAGGGCAAGGGATACAGCGATGGATTTGTCGCATCTATGGCAGCAATAAAAGAAAAACTTGAAAAAGAAGATCCTCAGGTTGAGATTGTTGAAGGAACAGATGATGTATGTAAGAATTGCCCACATAATATGGGTAGGGCATGTGAGAATGAAGATTCTGTAAGACAACATGACAAGAGAGTGTATGACAAAGTAATTGAAACTGTAGGAAACAGTGCCAAATGGTCAAGTATTACCAAAGCCATAAGAGAGAACATTATAGACTCAGGTAAGATGAGAGAAACTTGTGGTAAGTGTCAGTGGTCAGATATTTGTTTTAAAAATTAGAATAATAAATATATATTTCAAACAACCAAAGGGTGCGTGGCTTTATGCTATGCACCTTTTGTGTTATATGCTATTAGACTTGATATTTGCGATAGCTAAACAATATAGGTATAAATCTGCAACTAAACAATATAGGAATAAATCTGCAACTAAACAATATAGGTATAAATCTAGATAGAAGAACCAAAATATGTTAGTATATAATGTATTAGATTTAATTTTGGAGGAAGCAATGACTTTAGAGGCAAAGAATTTAAATGAGCAGATAAGCAATTTAAAAGAATATGAAGTGATTCTTCATAAAAATATAGAAGAAGTTGATTCAGAAGGATGGTTTCTGAAACATAAGAAAACAGGAGCAAGAATAGTACTTCTGGCTAATGATGATGATAACAAGGTATTTAATATAGGATTTAGAACACCTGTTAATAATGATACGGGAGTTCCGCACATTATCGAGCATACAGTACTTTGTGGTTCGAAGAAGTATCCTGTTAAGGATCCTTTTATGGAATTAGTTAAGGGGTCACTTAACACATTTTTAAATGCAATGACATATCCGGATAAGACAATTTATCCTGTGGCAAGTTATAATGACAAGGATTTTAAGAATCTTATGGAAACGTATATGGATGCAGTTTTTAATCCTAATATATATGATGAAAAGAAGATTTTTCTTCAGGAGGGATGGCATTACGAACTTGAAAACAAGGATGGAGAATTAACTTATAACGGAGTTGTATACAATGAAATGAAAGGCGTTTATTCATCAGTGGACGGCGTAATGGATAGAGCAACATTACATTCATTGTATCCGGACACATCTTACAGTTATGAGTCAGGCGGAAATCCTGACAATATACCGGAATTATCATACGAAGAATATTTGGATTTTCATAGAAAATACTATCATCCGTCTAACAGCTACATTTATCTTTATGGAGATATGGATATGGTTGAAAGACTTCAGTGGATTGACAAGGAATATCTTGGCAAGTATGATATGTTGAAAATTGATTCAGAAGTAAAGAAACAGCCTGCTTTTTCACAGTTAAAGGAAGAAAAAGTGGCTTATGCAATTACAGACAGTGAATCATTGGAAGACAACACAGTTCTTACAGTTAATTATGTAATTGGCGATAGCAGTGATGTAGAATTAAATACTGCAATTCAGGTTTTGGAATACGTTCTTATGGAAATGCCTGGAGCTTTTCTTAAGCAGGCTTTAATTGATGCAAAAATCGGGAAAGATGTTTATAGTCAGTATGAGGACGATATTTGCCAGCCTATGTACAGCATTGTTGCAAAATATGCCAATGAATCGGACAAAGAAAAATTTATTACAATAATAAATGAAACACTTGAAAAATTGGCAAAGGAAGGTCTTGATAAAAAGGCACTTTTGGCAGGATTAAACAGCCTTGAATTTAAAGTGAGAGAATCAGATTTTGGCAGAATACCAAAGGGATTAATCTTTGGAATAAATATGCTTTCAAGCTGGTTATATGATGACAGCAATCCTTTTGTTTTATTAGAAACAAACAAGGTTTTTGAAAAACTTAGAAAGATGATTGACACAGATTATTTTGAAAAATTAATCACAGAATATTTTATAAAAAATACTCACAAATCAGTGGTAATATTAACACCTGAAAAAGGATTGACTGAAAAGAAAGAACAGCAGTTAAAAGATTCATTGGAAGCTAAGAAAGGTACAATGACAGACGAAGAAATTGAAAATATAATAAGAGAAACAAAGGAACTAAAAGAATATCAGACAACATCTTCATCACCTGAAGATTTAGCAAAAATTCCTTTACTTGAAATCGAAGATATAGGAAAAGAACCACGAAAAATCATTGGACAACCGGAAACTAAAGAAGGCATAACAATGCTTTACAACGACCTGTTTACTAATGGAATAGGATACCTTGACATAGTATTCGACTGTACAGATTTGCCTGAAAAATATCAAAGTTATATGGGACTTTTGAAACCTGTGTTAAGTTACATGGATACTGAAAAGCATTCTTATACAGAACTTAATACAGAAATTGATTTGGATTTAGGCGGTTTTGCTTTTGATTCAGGAATTTATGTTAATAAGAAAACAGGAGAACCAATGCTTACAGGCGAGGTTCACGCAAAGATGCTTTATGACAAGATTCCAAAGACTTTTGATTTGATTAAAGAAGTTGTTTTGGAAACTAAGTTTGATGACTATAAGCGTTTAAAAGAAATTCTTGAAGAATTAAAATCAAGAGTGAAATCTTCAATAATAAAGACAGGTGACAGTGCTGCAATACTTAGGGCAATGTCTTATTATTCAAAATCATATTATTTAAAAGAACAGTCAACAGGACTTGCATTCTATCAGTTCTTAAGTGATATTTTAGATAATTATGAAGAAAAGAAAGAAGATTTTGCAAAGAATTTAAAAGATACAATTGAATATGTATTTAGCAACCAGAAAATGTATTTGAATTATGCCGGAGATAAGGAAAGTTATGAACTTGTGAAAAAGCTTGTTATTGACTTAAAGAACAGTGTTTATAATGTTCCAAGAAATAAGGATTTGTGGCAGTTTAAACCTGAAAAGAAAAATGAAGCAATAAAAACATCAGGTCAGGTCCAATACGTTGCAAGAACAGGTAACTACAACAAGGATAATGACAAGGTATTTAGTGGAAGCTTTATGGTTCTTGGAAATATTATGAGAAGTAAATATCTTTGGAATAACATTAGAGAATTAGGTGGAGCTTATGGATGTAACGCTTCATTTACAAGAAATGGTGATGTAATGTTTACTTCATATAGAGATCCAAACCTTGGAAAAACTAATCAGGTATATTTAAAAGCAGCAGATTTTATTGAAAATTTTAATGTAGATGAAAGAGAAATGCGTAAATATATTATAGGAACAATTAGCGGAATTGATACACCACTTAATGCGGCAGACAGAAGTGGAAGAGAGTTTAGCTGTTTTATTACAGACACAGATTATGAAACATTAAAAAGAGAACGTGAGCAGATTCTTTCAACCAATGTTGAAAACATTAGAGAGCTTGCACCTTTGGTAAGAGAAGCTATGGCAGACAATAATATTTGCGTAGTAGGTAGTGCAAGTGCAATAGAACAGGACAAAGAACTTTTTGAAAAAATAGTAGAATTAGTTTAAAAAGTATTAGTTTAAAGTTATAACTAAAAATATCAGACAGATATATTGGAACTAAAGAGAATTATCAGTTGTTTACCGAAAGAAAGGAGAGCATCCAGGGGATGCAATAAGATAATGAAAGAAAAATTTAAATCAGGATTTGTAGCTCTTATAGGCAGACCAAATGTAGGAAAATCTACATTAATGAATCAGATTATTGGTCAGAAGATAGCAATAACATCAAAAAAACCGCAGACTACAAGAAATAAGATACAGACAGTATACACATGTGATGAAGGTCAGATAGTATTCCTTGACACACCAGGAATCCACAAAGCTAAGAACAAGCTTGGGGAATATATGGTTAATGTGGCAGAAAAAACATTAAAGGAAGTTGACCTTATATTATGGCTTGTAGAACCTGACACTTTTATCGGTGCAGGGGAACAGCATATTGCTGAACAACTTAAAGGCATTGATGTACCTGTAATTCTTGTAATTAACAAAACAGATACAGTTAAACGTGAAGAGATTTTGACTTTTATTGATGCCTATAGAAAAATATATGATTTTAATGAAATCATTCCTGCATCAGCTCTTAGAGGTCAGAACACAGATACAGTTGTTGAGGAAATATTTAAGTATTTGCCGGAAGGTCCTATGTACTATGATGAAGATACAGTTACAGACCAGCCAATGAGACAGATTGTAGCTGAATTAATAAGAGAAAAAGCTCTGCACGCATTAAATGAAGAAGTGCCTCACGGAATTGCTGTAACAATAGAAAGAATGAAGCAGAGAAAAAATGCTGAAATTATGGATATTGACGCAACAATAGTTTGTGAAAGAGATTCACATAAGGGAATAATAATTGGCAAAAAAGGCAGCATGCTTAAGAAAATCGGTACAAATGCCAGATATGAAATTGAGCAGCAGTTGGAAATGAAAGTTAATCTTCAGTTATGGGTAAAAGTTAGAAAAGACTGGAGAGACAGCGAATTATTAATGAAGAATTACGGATATATTGAAGAAAAATAATTTCCAATATATTCTTACAAGCCCAAATAAGTATACAAAAATTTCTATGGAGAATCCTAATTATAGACATATAAAATATGGAAAATAAAATATAATTTTATATAGGATTACAGTGTCAAAAGGTCTTAGCCCACGGTGTCTGCATAATGGTGGGAATGGCACTGAATGAAATTAGTTTTAGAATTGGTACTTAGGAGGGAATATGGAATATCAGGGAAGTTCTAGTGCTTTTTGGGCAACAGGAAAGATTGAAGATTATTTGAAGTATTCTGAGGAGAGAAAAAGACAGGCTTGCGAAAAATTTATTTCTGCAATAGAAGGTGAAAAGGCAAATGATAGAAACAGTAACAGTAATTGGGATGGTAATATCCTACATGGCTATAAGTGAATATGACAAAAGACTGGTATTGTTAACAAAGGAATTTGGTAAAATCACAGCTTTTGCAAGAGGTGCAAGAAAAACAACAAGTCAGTTTCTTGCAGGAAGCCAGCCAATGGCTTTTGGTGAATTTACCTTGTACAGAGGAAGAAATGCATATACGGTAACATCAATGAAAATAAGTGATTATTTCAGCAGTGACATGAAAGACATTGACAGTATGTATATGGGAATGTACTTTTTGGAACTGGCGGACTATTATGGCAGGGAAGGCATTGAGGCAGGAGAAACACTCAAACTACTATATATGTCTATGAAGGCACTATCCAAAAATATGCTAAAAAAAGAATTGATTAGATGTATATTTGAATTAAGAATTCTTGTTATAAATGGTGAGTATCCAAATGTGTTTACTTGTGGCAATTGCGGAGAAAAAGAGAATCTTGATTACTTTGATGAAAAAAATAATACAATGATATGTAGCAACTGTCATGGAAAAGTATCAGAGAAAAATATAATTGACAATTCAACAATTTACGCACTTCAATATATAGTTACATCACCTATAACAAGATTATTCTCCTTTGACGTGACAGATAAAGTACTAGAACAGATGAAGGGGATAATTAACAAATATATAAAGAAACATATAGATAGGAAGTTTAATTCTTTAGAATTTCTGGAAATTTAATATTGAAATTAATTGCTTAAACGTATAGAATTACTAACTAGAGAAATAAATAGGAGACTAAGAGATGAAGAGAATTATGGCAATGCTAATGTCAGTTGTTTTGACATTAGGGCTGACGGCTTGCGGTCATACTGTTGGTGATGTTGATTTGGAATCAGGTCAAAGTGCTATTTACATACAGAAGGACGGTATGGTTTCATATGCTGTAAGCGAATCGTTTGATAAGGATTATTATGATAAAGATGAATTAAAGAAGGAGATAGAGGCTGAAATTAAGGCATACAATGCTAGTAGTGATGCTTCAGTAGATGATGCAATTACACTTGATAGCTTTAGTGTGTCAAAAAAGGTTGCAACATTGTCTCTTGATTTTACAACAACATATGATTTACTTAATTATATGTTAAATGATAATAGAGTGGAAAAAGACAAATTCTATATTGGAACAATTGATTCTAATGACGATTGCAAAATAAGTGGTAATTTTGTTGAACCAGGCAAAAAGGATAAAATCAAGGCTAAAACTATTAAAAGTATGACGGATAGTAATATTTTAATAGTGGATGAACAGTATAAGGTTCAGGTAGAAGGCAATGTTTTATATACAAGTGATAATTGTAAGATTGATGATGATGGCATTGTGACTACAGCAAAGTCAGATGATGGACTAAGTTATATTGTGTATGATTTTGAAGAATAATCATTTTTTTAGAAAATATTTTACCAGTTAGCATAAAATAATTTGACAAATAAAAAAATAAAAGTTAAATTAAGAAAAATCATAATAGAAAATAGAAAAAGTAGAAAAGGAAGAAATGACATGGAAAAGACAATGGAAAAAATTGTAGCACTTGCAAAAAGCAGAGGATTTGTATATCCGGGTTCAGAAATTTACGGTGGACTTGCAAACACTTGGGATTATGGTAACTTAGGTGTTGAATTAAAGAACAATGTAAAAAAGGCATGGTGGAAGAAATTTATTCAGGAAAACCCTTATAACGTAGGTGTTGACTGTGCAATTTTAATGAATCCACAGACTTGGGTAGCATCAGGACATCTTGGCGGATTCTCAGATCCATTAATGGACTGTAAAGAGTGTCATGAAAGATTTAGAGCTGACAAGATTATTGAAGACTATATGGCTGATAATGGTATTGAAGCTGAAGGTTCAGTTGATGGTTGGACACATGAACAGATGGCTGATTACATAGAAGAGCACAAGATTGCATGTCCTACATGTGGAAAGCACAACTTTACAGAAATCCGTGAATTTAACCTTATGTTTAAAACATTCCAGGGTGTAACTGAGGATGCTAAGAATACAGTATACTTAAGACCTGAAACAGCGCAGGGAATTTTCGTTAACTTTAAGAATGTTCAGAGAACATCAAGAAAGAAGATTCCTTTCGGAATTGGTCAGGTTGGTAAATCATTTAGAAATGAAATTACACCTGGTAACTTTACATTCAGAACAAGAGAATTTGAACAGATGGAATTAGAGTTCTTCTGCGAACCAGGAACAGACCTTGAATGGTTCCAGTATTGGAGAGCTTTCTGCCGAGACTGGTTATTAAGCCTTGGAATTAAAGAAGATGAAATGAGACTTCGTGATCACTCACCTGAAGAATTGTGCTTCTACTCAAAGGGAACAACTGATATTGAATTTTTATTCCCATTTGGATGGGGCGAACTTTGGGGTATTGCTGACAGAACAGATTATGACCTTACACAGCATCAGGAACTTTCAAAACAGGATTTAACATATTTTGATGATGACAAGCATGAAAGATATGTTCCATATGTTATTGAACCATCACTTGGTGCCGACCGTGTAACATTAGCTTTCTTATGTGCAGCTTATGATGAAGAAAATATCGGAACAGAAGAAAAACCTGATATGCGTACAGTTTTGCATTTTCATCCTGCACTTGCACCTGTTAAGATTGGTGTATTGCCTTTGTCAAAGAAATTAAATGAAGGTGCTGAAAAGGTATTTGCAGAACTTAGCAAGTATTATAACTGTGAATATGATGACAGAGGAGCAATTGGAAAGAGATATCGTCGTCAGGATGAAATCGGAACTCCATTCTGTGTAACATATGACTTTGATTCAGAAGAAGATGGAGCAGTTACAGTACGTGACCGTGACACAATGGAACAGGAAAGAATTAAGATTGAAGATTTGAAAGAATACTTTGAACAAAAATTTGAATTCTAATAAAAATAATACAATTTTTAGAGAAAGGCTACCTAAGAGGGTGGCCTTTTGTTATGAAAAAGACTAATTATGTTAGACAAAAATAAGTCTAAATAATGATTTTTATGCTGAATTTTAAAAATAAATGAAAAAAATCCTAAATAGAGAGTAAAAAGCACAAAAACTCTTTGGATAAAAACGTTTCTATCATATAATATTTATAGAGGAATTGAGAAGGGTTTGGAATAACTTGAATCAGTTGCCGTAAATGAAACTATGTTTCAAATAATTAAAAGGCGAGGTGTAGAATGAAACCAGTAGTTAAAGTTATCCAGACAGCGAAAAACGAAAAACAGGCATGGCGCAAGTTGGATGATTTGGAATTGTTTAAATATTATAATTTTCGAATGAATACAGTGTCTGTTGACAGTAGCATAAGCTATCAGAAACTTTTGGGATTTGGAGGGGCTTTTACGGAAGCGTCAGCTTATACTTGGGCTAATGCGGATGAAAAATCAAAGGATGAAATCGTGAAAGCTTACTTTGATAAGGAACACGGATTGGCATATAATCTTGGAAGAACAACAATTCATGGATGTGACTTTTCGTTAGAACCATATACATACATTGAAGAAGGAGATCTTCAGTTATCGACGTTTGATATGTCAAGGGAAGACAAGTGGCTGATACCTTTTTTGACAAGGGCAAAAGAAACAGCAGGACACAGTCTGGGAATATTGGCATCACCATGGAGTCCACCGGCTTTTATGAAAGACAACAAAGATATTAATAACGGTGGCAGACTTTTAAAGAAAAACTATGCAACATGGGCTGAATATATGGTTAAGTATATTGAGGGAATGAAAGAACGTGGCATAGAAATAGATATGATTAGTATCCAGAATGAGCCGGCTGCAAAACAGGAATGGGCATCATGTAAGTATGAGGCTGATGAAGAAGCGGAGTTTGCAGTTGACTATCTTTATCCTGCATTAGAAAAAAGAGGATTGCAGGACAAAGTTAAAATTGTTATTTGGGACCACAATAGAGACTTAATGTTTAGAAGATTAAATGAGTCAATGGCATATCCGGGAGCTAGAGAAAAGGTTTGGGGAGCAGCGTTCCATTGGTATGTTTCAGATAAATCAGAAATTCTTACAATGGTTCATGAAAAATTTCCTGAGAAACATTTATTATTTACAGAGGGCTGTGTTGAATTAGTGAATAATTCAGGCGGAACAAGTTCAAAGGCAGGAATCGGTGCATGGAAACATGGAGAAATCTATGGAAGAAATATTATAAAAGATTTCAATAACTATAATGAAGCATGGATTGATTGGAATCTGCTTTTAAATGAAATCGGTGGGCCTAACTATGTAGGAAACTATTGTGAAGCACCGGTAATGTATGATAGGAATACAAAAGAAATAATGTACAACAGTTCATATTACTATATTGGACATTTTTCAAGATATATTGAACCGGGAGCAGTGAGAATCTGCTGTAGAAATGATGTGGATAAGGGATTATATTCAGTATCATTTAAAAACCCTAATGGAGATATTGTTACAGTGGTTCAAAATGAGTTGAACAGAAAGCAGAGATTAGCTTTGGTTGTTGATGGACAGGGAACAAATACGGAAATACCTGCTCATTCAATTACAACATTTATAACAAAAAATAGTCAGGAATAATTTTCTTAAATGCCCTAAACCCCTTTAAATATAAAGAGTTTAGGGCATATTTCTTCTTGACTATGAGATTGTCTATGTTATAATTATTTCATAGGTGAGATTGCGTCTTTTTTTATGGAGTTGATTATCAACTATGATTTAAGCAGTTTTTGCTTAGATGGTCTCATCATTAATCGATTATATGAGTTGTGTATAGGAAAGCCATTCCTTCAACTCATAACATAAAATACAGTTTTAGGAGGAAAAAACAGATGGCAAACAAATGGGTATACCTTTTCAGCGAAGGTAATGCTAACATGCGTGAACTTCTTGGTGGTAAAGGTGCTAACCTTGCAGAAATGACAGGCTTAGGACTTCCAGTACCTCAGGGATTCACAATTACAACAGAAGCTTGTACTCAGTACTATGAGGATGGCAGAGAGATCAATGAAGAAATTCAGGGTCAGATCAATGAATACATCGTAAAGATGGAAGAAATCACAGGAAAGAAATTCGGTGATAAAGAGAATCCTTTACTTGTTTCTGTTCGTTCAGGAGCTAGAGCTTCTATGCCAGGTATGATGGATACAATTCTTAACCTTGGTCTTAACGAAACAGTAGTTGAAGCAATTGCTGCTAAGTCAGGAAATGCTCGTTGGGCTTGGGACTGCTATAGAAGATTCATCCAGATGTACTCTGATGTAGTTATGGAAGTTGGTAAGAAGTACTTTGAAGAACTTATCGACAAGATGAAAG
>OGXV01000033.1_pt1 | contig 70237 bp, 82 predicted proteins | sample 1576391 | NCBI WGS metagenome assembly OGXV01 (sample SAMEA3541586, study PRJEB24748) | human gut metagenome | biome: human gut; feature: human-associated habitat; material: faeces | place: China | collected 2012 | reverse complement strand
GATATGCTGGAAATGGTCAACAAGATCATTCGTTATGCTGTAGAAATGTTCGCCATATCCCCACCGAATCTTAATCATAATCTAAATTTTCTTCATGTAAAAAATCTTGTGATATACCAATGTCAAATGGTAACTGCTCAATTAATAACATAAAATCTTCATCACTAAAATTTTCTAATTTCCGGATCAACGGTAGAATTTCTGCTTTCATAAGATCATTGGCAATCGCATAATTCAACTTTAAATTTTGCATGATTTTTTCTCTTCTTTTTTCCAAACCTTCTTCTGAATTTGCATTAATATAAATCATCTCTTCCAAGGTAAAATCATTGTTCATCCTGTTTCTCCATTTCATCAAAGTTTAAAAAAATTCCAGATTTTTTTGTAAATCCATATCCGTTTTCTTCTTCTATTTCTTCTTTTAATCTTAAAATACTTTCCTCTGTCGCAAGCGGAGTAACCTTTTCGATTTCAAACTCCTCTCGATGTAATGAAAAAATTCCCATTCTCTTAAGAGGATCTATTTATAATAGATCCTCCCCCTTTCTGTGTATTAATTATACCTTTTTTATTGCTTTTCGTCAATTATATTTTATCTATCAATCTCACTATATTCTTGTTGTTCTTTTATCTCATTCTTTTCATTTATGTCAACAGATCTCCGTTTGAAATCTATTATTTCTGACTTTGCTCTAAGTAATTTGGGAAGCTCTATATCCTCTTGTTCTATGTCTTTTTCTTTTTTTTGTTTTTTTTCATTCAACTCCTTCTCAAGTTCAATTTGGTGTGTTGTTTGTTTCATTATATCTTCTATTCTAACTACTCGTGGTGTTTTTTTATTTTTAAATACATCCATTTCTTTACATGAATCCTGACATGCTTTAAGAAACGGTTCATATTTGGGGTAATCTTCCGCACGATTTTGAATTGCTGAAATTAAATCTTTTTGTTGCTTATTCCCCAATTTTAATTTTAATCCAGATAGTGCCAATAGATTTCCTTTTTCAGTTTCGGTATATACATTTATTGTCACATGTACTGCTGGCACTAAATTTCCCCTTTTAAGCTCTTCTTCTTTCGTTTTACGCATTCCCTTTTCAATCATATTTACCTGCTTATCCGCCAATTTAATATGCATAACGCTACCCGGTTTTAAATCTTTATATTCGCTAGTTACAATTTCTACAAAAACACCTTTCTCAGACTTTATACTTTCTACATTCTCAAGTTGATCCATACACAATGAAACAAATACTTCCATACTACTTTGATTTGGAATTTTCATTAATTGTTCCTCTATATGTGGACTAACAGAAAGATATTGCATCTGTGATTTACTGATATCCTGCAACAATGGATATTCATTTCTGATGGACTGTAATGCTTTGTAGCCATTATTTTGAAAATCAAGTTTAAATTGTTCCATCTTACTTAACTGTTTATCTAAATTGCTTTTCGCATATTCTGCAAGCTGTTCCTGTAATATTTTTATTTTATTCTCAATTATTGTAATTCGCTCATTACATTTTTTTATTTTTTCCATGCATGTATCTATAGCATCAAAATTTGTATTTGTGATATCTAATTCACCTTGTATATTTTGCAGAAATCTTTCAGTCATTTCCAGCTCTCTTATAATTGCTGTATAGGCCTCTTGTATATTGATATATTGTTCGGCTATGTATGTATCCTTAACATCTTTCATTTTTGCCGTTATTGCATCATATTCTTTTTCAACTTGGGCATTCTTTTCAATATAATCCGCTGTATAGTCTACAATTTTCTTTTTATAACTTTCCTTTCTTTCACTTGTCAAAATTTTTGACTGCGCATATTCATAATCCTCATTCTTAATTGGTTCTAACTTTAATTGTACACCACGTTCATCCATATCTCTTCTTATTTCTTCGTACAATGCGGCAGCTTCGTTGTTTATAACGTCTAAAGATTGCTTTATTTCAGACATCCTTCTACTTCCACTCCAGCTTGCAATATAATTAAAGCTATAATTATCTGTATTAATTCCTAAACTCTTATTTACAATATAAGCCACAGCTTCCGCTTGGACTTCTTTCATTCTTGTAGGCATATTTTCACTGTTATTATGCATCCTCGAATGCGTAATTTCATGTATGCAAGTCTTTACTTTATGTGTAGTAGACAAATCTTTCTTTATCGCAATACGTTTTTCTTTAAGATGATAATATCCATTTGCCCCACTTTTAATATTTTCCTCATTAACAGGAATGCCATTTTTTTCTGATATGTTCTGTAGTGTTTTATATACTTCATCCACATTTAATTCTTTTGCATCATCAATATGCATATCCAAAATGGGATTTATTTTTTTTCTTCTCTCATCTGTATTTTTTACTTTATAGGCTCCACTTTTAGTTTTTAACGGATTACCATTTGAGTCCTTCATTAAATCTTTTTTATCTTCTTCTTTTAAATTTCGTATTGCTAAATATTCTGGTTCCTCGACCTGTGAGATATCAAATACATTTGCAGATGTAAATGCCACCGGAACTTTTCCTATGACTTTTGTGTCTATGTATCTTGAGAGACTGTTTTCATCAATATTATTCAAGATAACCTGATCGTTTATCAGCATGCTATACAATCCTGTTTTATTTCCTATAAATGTTAAATTACTATCCCCCAGTCGGTATATACCATAATCTTTTCCCTCTTTTATCTGATCCTCTATTTCTTTTTTTATAACCTTCATAAGACCACCAGAATACTTTTGGTAAGCATGTTTACAAGGTATTGTTATTTGGATTGCTTTTTCCCCTTTTTTAACCTGTCTTCCATAATCCTGCCATTGTCTTGCACCAAAAACAATACTTGCATTGGGATTCTGCATAAAAATAGCCAAGGAATTATTTAAACTATATTTCTTATAAAATTGATTAGCTCTTGCCGTACACCATGCCTTAAAATTTTCACTATCAAGTACATTCGTAATTCCCTTTAGAAGTTCATTATCTTTTTTAGCAGAAGAAACTTCAAATGCTTTATAAATTAAAGCATCATAACTAGCCAAGTAATTTTTTTCATTTTTTTCTTTTATTGTTTTTTCAAAAAATTCTTCCGCTACTTCCTGTGATGAAAATAGTTTTTCATTTATCTTTACAATTTTTCCACTGACTTTATCTATCTGCACAATTCGATAATTAATACCATTCTTTATTTCATCTGCATCATACTCTGATAGCATATTTGGATAATCATTCGTACTCTCAATGGCATATGCATAACTGATATTTTTTATAATATCATCTTTATATTGTAATTTTTCTCTTCGTTCAACCAATTCTTCCTTGTTTTTTACAGCGTCCATTTTTAAAATTACTTCACCATCTTCTTTATGATAAGTAATACGATCTTTAGGAAGTATATTTTGTTTTATTTCCTGTTCCTCAATCTTTTTCAAATCGTTTTTTTCTTCCACAGATAATTCAATATTCTGTTCTTCCTTAACATCTCCATCTCTATTTTCTGCTTCCTTTATTATTTCCTCGTACTGCTTTTTTAATTCCGTTAATCGTTTTTCATAATAAGAATCAAGAAGATTATTTTCATGAAAACGACTTAATAACTCTATTTCTTTCTTTACATCTAAATTCTCATTTATCCGATTTTTGTATGTAGTGTCAATAATCTCTGGAGCAATTACTGTATTTTCCATATCGATATAATATGCTTCAAAATTAATTCCATCTTTTGTCGTTACAATAATATCTCCCATTTCCAATCCATCCGCATAAAAATTCTTCGGTCGTTCCTCTCCGTTAATTTTTAAAAAAAGTTTTCCTATATCTTCTTTGCTCTCCATATAAGAATTATCAATATAAACAACCTCATAGTTTTTCATATTTGGGAGTTCTGCAAAGTCAGACACAAGCTGCATAAAATTTTCCACCCTATATTTTTCGTTTCCTGGAAAATCCTTTAATTTTAATACCGCAGTTTTCCCAGATCTTAATAAGATATGATCTGCATTATTAAATACTTTCGCCACCTCATCATACATGGCATCTACATTTTTCTTCGATCCATTATTACGATTTACATCAAAATATCTGCTTACCGGCTGCACACTGATATCATCTTCTATATACGCATATAATGCCAACCCTTTTTCTAATGATATTTCACTTATTTCCTGAGTCTGTAAAACACTCTTATTTGCAATTTTTTCCCTTCCTGCAGCTGGTATGTCATCTATAATACTTTTATCCTGTTTTAAAGCAGCTATAACAATCTCTTCATCTACTTTAAGTTCATTTGAAGCAAACTTATAATCTTTGGCATCTAATTTTACACAATTTAAAACACATTCTTTATCTTTTTGAGCAATTTCCGGTAAATATTGCAGGCATCCACTAATTTTACTTGTAATTAAACGTAAACCTTGAATATCTTCCTTTATATATTCTGGAATTTCATAAAACTCTTTTTTATCTTCCTTTGCTTTTGTAATAAATTGCTCTACGCTTATTCTATTATTAATTGTCATGTTTTGGATTACCAAAAACTTTACTTCATTTCTCTCCACATCTGTCTCAATGCTTTGTGGAATATTATCCAAAAGAACATTGATTTCTTTTAACTTCCGATGTTTTAACATATCCTCAACCTCTTCTGATTTTATTTCAGAATTTACCGTCCTGCTAAGGAAGTTTGAAATGTGTTTTGCCAAATCATGATCTGAAATTTCTTTGTTTAAATTTTCAAATTTATTTATAATATATTCTGTTTCATCAGAATTAAAGTCTTTCAATACAAGTTGGGATTCATTTGTTAACGAGAACTGTGATACCGTATATAAATCAGCCTTCCCATTTCCCTTAAATATTTCCATATAATAAGCCCCATGAAGTCCATTTTTTAAATATTGTATATTTGTATTTTCTGTTATATCCAAATCACAAAATACATTTGCCTTTTTAGGCAAAATTCTACCTGTTGAATCTACCACTAATGTATTTATTCCATTCCGCAAAAAAAGTTTTGCCTGATCCAACGAATATTTCATTGAATCATCATTTAATTCATCTACTGACATTAGTGATAATATATCTGTTTCATTCCACCCGTCCTTTACAACTTCTTCTATTATCGGAATACGATTTTGAATTTTCTCAGCTATATATTCCTTTGCTGTATGTTCATCCACTTCTGTATTTAAAAACTCTTTTAAAGATTCAGCTCCATTCGTTAGAATATGATTATAAATTTCATTTACTCGATCTTCCGAACTCAGCATAAATTCAAATTTTCTTATTATATTATTCATGTCTAATCCCAATTTATCATTTAAATCCGTTACATTAACTGGTTCCACAACATCAGCCCTGTCATAATGCTCTTTTATATTTTCAGGATAAAGAATCATCGTTTCTATATTAAAATGTGACAGCTTATTAAGGTATTTTTTGAAGTCATTTGCAATAGACGATTCTGGCACAATAAATGCGCCCAACACCTTATCTATATCTGGAAATGCTCTTATTGCTTTCAAAAGATCTTTTGTCCAACCAATATGATACTTTCCATTATTTTTTCGGATAACATAAACATATTTTTCCTCACCGTGAGTAGAACGTATGTTCACATCATTTATAGTAATTTCCTTTTTGTTTTCCAACGTGTTCCCATCTGTTAAAATTTTCTCAGTTAATTCATAACTCTCAATCTCTGCTTTGGAAAGTTTGGTTGTATATTCCACATATCCATATACCTCTCTATCCACTCCTGGTAATTTTTTTCTTTCCTCATACCTAGTGATATTAACAGCACTTTTTGCATTTGGAATTGTACCAATATCAATAGGTCTTTGTGTCACATAATAGCGAAACATATTTTTTTTCTCATTGTCATTTATCATAGTTTGCATATTCCTCCCATATTCCTTTTATTCTTCCATCAATTCTTTCTTCAATGCTGAAATAGCCCCTTTTAGGGAATCATTTTTCATAGATAACTTTGCCAGTTCTGTTTTAAGTATCAGTGTATTAATTTTTTTTCCGGATTTTAATTGAAACTCCTTATAGCTTTCCGGATTTTTAGATATTTCTAATAGATCTTTTATATCCTTTATTCTTTGCCTATTTTGATTAAAATCATTTTCATATTGTGAAAGTAACTCACACATCTGTGCATAATTCATTTCCATTTTTACAGTCGTCCTTATACATGTCTTTTTTATGTTTCTTTTATCATTTTATCATATATCCTTCATATTTTATACAAATACAACATATTTTGTCACATTATTGAATGTCATTAACTTATCTGCTAAAATATAAATAAAATAACAGCATTGGTATTTTTAAGCAGAAAATGCTGTATCTGTAAAACAAAGGAGAAAGCACTTATGAACAAATATTTTAGGATATTCCCTGGAATGATCGGATTAATCTTCGCTATAATACTTTTAGGTATTGGCATTATTAAAGACATAAATAAGGTGAAAATAGAAGAAAGCTGTGACAAAATAACAGCAACCCTTTCCAATGTAACTGACGTTGAAAGGCATAAAAATATGAGTTCAGATTTAGATAATTACAATTATATACAAAGTTATGCTATAAACTATATGTACAATAATCTGTTGTATTCTGTGTCAGAAAACGATTATGATGCTCCAAGTACAGGTTATCAAAATGGAGATACTATACAAATATACGTTGAAAAAGAAAATCCCACTCAAATATATAGGGTATCAACAATAAAAAACGGCCTTTCTTTTAAGATCATGGCAATTTGTGCAGGTGGGATGGGTATTATATATCTCATTCGTGGAAAATCATATAAGAGCCAATGAATAAAATATCACACTGTAATACTATAAAAATTAGAGAGGTGACAATGAAATGTATTTTTTATTTTTTACAATTATTGCTCTTGTTATTGGAATTATCGCTGATTTGATTAGTAAAAATGGATTCGTGGCGATAGTAGCAGCAATTATTGCGCATTTTATATTGCTTGTATTGTATATGTTTTTAAAGTAAGTGAACTTACAGCTGCTTCATTTAACTATGTAAAAAAACAAGGGCTGAAGGGACGGTGTGAAATTTTTTCTGTAAATTTAGATCTTCTATGATAATTGATGCGGCTTGACAGCGGTTTCTGCTATTAAGCCGTTGTTTATTTAATAGCAAAAATAAGCTGGTATGTCAAGAGCGCCCAGAAAATCTGGGCGTATATTTACTCTTGATATTCCAGCTTTTGTTGCTATATCAGCATTCGGTCAGGGTACATAATTTCCAGCTCACCAAGAACTTTTCCCCAGTTCCGGATTGGCATTGTCCACTTTTTGGCAATCTCGAAAGTCCCCAGATATAGAGCTTTCATTAGTGCCTGAGAGCTTGGAAATACACTGCGCTGCTTGTTCAATCTACGATAGCAGGAATTCAATGATTCTATGGTATTTGTAGTGTAAAATGCAGTACGAACTTCCTTGGAAAACTTGAAGATCGGAGATATTGCATCCCAGTTTTCATGCCAGCGATTCATCGCACTTGGATACTGACCAGACCATTTTTCCGTTACAGACTCTAACTGCTTTCTGGCAGCTTCTTCATCTGCAGCTGTATAGATTGTCTTTAAATCTTTTGCAAATGCTTTCATATCCTTGTTTGCAACATATTTAAGTGTATTTCTCACCATATGTACAATACAACGCTGTTGCTCAGTTTTAGGAAATGCTGTAGATATCGCTTCCTTGATACCTTTCAATCCATCTGAGCAGAGAATGAGAATATCCTGAACTCCACGATTTTTTAAACTATTCAGTACAGACAGCCAGTACTTGCTGCTTTCGTTTTCGCCAACAACAATGCTTAAAACTTCCTTCATACCATCTTCATTGATACCAAGTACCACATATGCTGCAAGTTTCCTGATTACACCATCATCACGTACTGAGAAGTGTACAGCATCAATAAAAACGATTGGGTACACAGGCGACAAAGGACGATTCTGCCATTCCTCGATTCGTGGAAGGAGCTTATCTGTGATATCTGATACCATTCCTTCGCTTACCTCAAATCCATAAATGTCCTCTATGGTTTCTGAAATCTGTCGTGTAGTCATTCCCTTTGCATACATGGAGATAATCTTGTCATCAATCGAAGAAATATCTTTTTGACGCTTTGGAAGTATTTGTGGCTCAAAAGAACTTTGGCGATCCTGAGGCACATCTACCTCAAATTCACCGTATTTACTACGGACAGTCTTGGATTTCGTGCCATTACGATAGTTAGGTTCACCTGATCTTTCATAACGATCATAGCCAAGATGTTCATCCATTTCCGTTTCAAGCATATCTTGAATTGTTCCGGAAAGCAGATCTTTTAAAGCATCCTGAATATCTTCAGCAGATTGGATATCATACTCCTGAAGCAGACCTTGGATAAGATTTCTTTTTCCTTCGGTCATTGGTTTTGGTTTGTAAACTTCTTTTTTTCTGTTTGCCATAATAAAAGGCCTCCTATGATTTTAATATTTTATCATAGAAGACCTTTATAGTGTTGAATTTACAGAGATTTTTTCACAGGCTCGCTGAAGGCTCATTCAAGGAGCCATCAGCCCAGTCGTTAGCACAGAAGATTACATTTACAGAGAGACTTTAATGCACCATTCTTCAGTGACGGGTAGTTGACAGTCAATCCATTTGCACTTTCTACACTCTATCTTTCTTAACTTTCCGAGGCACAAAAGTCATATAAATATCAGGATATTTTTTTTCGCCATCAAATTTAGGTTTTGCTTTAATTTTAAAATTCGCTGTATATTGATTTCCAACTTTACTTTTACATTCTAATGTAAGTCCTTTATCAGAAAGTAATTTCTTAATCTGATTAAAGGACAGCGGTTTCTTATAATGAAATAATGATATTGCGTTCTTTTCTGCGCTTATGAAGAAACCACATTTCTCATTTTCACATTTATATATATTTCCTTTCTGATAAATATTTTCCCCACACCACCTACATTTTCCTACCACTTCCTGATTATCAGAAAATAAACCATTATAGCTTGTTGTATTTTTTTCTGCTTCATTGATAATTTCAGCCACAAAATGTTTTACCTCTTCTATAAAGACATCCGCCGATAACTCCTTTTGTTCTATTTGATTTATCTTGTACTGCCATCTTGCAGTCATTTCCGGACTCAATAAACTTTTAGGAAATACTGTACTTGCAAATAATGCCTTGCGCGTAGGATTAATATAACTTCTTTTATCTTTTGTAAAATTTTCTAAAAATCCTTTCTTATAAAGTTCTCCTATAATCCCAGCTCTCGTAGCCCCTGTTCCAATTCCCATTGGAACCATTTCATCTCCAATTTCAATTTTATCACCGGCATTTTTCATTGCAGCCAGCAATGTATCATATGTATATGGTTGTGGCGGTTGTGTTTTTTTACATAGTCTATTTATTTCAGTAACAGGTATTTCTTCTCCAATATCCATTTTTGGCAAATTATCATTCTGTTTTTCCTGTTTATGGAATAATTTTTTTTCTGTTTTTTTCCATCCTTCATCTACAACCGTTATTCCACTTGTTTGAAAAACATGACCTGCCACATTCAAATACACTCTTGTTTCGTCATATTTCATTACTGTATCAAAAGCTAATAACATTCGACTTATTACCAAATTCAAAATGTTTTTTTCTTTTGTTGTTAATTCCAGAAAATTTACATTTTTAATATTTTCTGTAACAATCAAGGCATGATGATCTTCAATTTTTTTATTATCGACAATCCTTTTGTCAAGATTCAATCCCTTTTTTAATAATGTTTCAGCTACCACAGAATACTGCTTAATTAAAGATATATCCTGTATACGCTGCTGCATCTCCTCGGCAACATCTGTATTAAGATACCTACTATCTGTTCTCGGATATGTCATTAATTTTTTTTCATACAAATTTTGTAAAGCCTGCAGCACCTCTTCTGGACTGTAATCATATAGACGGCTTCCATCCCGTTGAATGCTAGTTATATCATATAATTGCGGGCGATTTAGCATTTTATGCTCAATAATAACGTTTTCGACACATGCTTTGTTTTGCTTTCTTAAATTCACCTCGATCTCTTTTGCTTTGTATTCATCGTCAATCTTATTATTATTTCCATCATAATAAATTGCTTTTACACCGTTTTCCGTTGTAATTTGTAATTGATAATAAGGCTTTGGCACAAAATTCTTGATCTCATAATATCTTTCTACAACAAAATTCCATGTTGCAGATTGTACTCTTCCCACAGACAATACTTCTCCCTTGTTTAGATTTTCTCTGTATTTAACAGAAAAATATCTGGAGAGACACATTCCTATGATCCAGTCAGCTTTTGCTTTTGTAAACTGTCCAACAATAATATAGTTAAACTTATTTATATCCTCTAATTCTGTAAATGCTCGCCGTAATTCATTGTCTGTTATAGACTTAGCGCATAACTTTTTTACTGGTTTTTTACATCCACTCATTACACGCACAAGCCATTGTATATAATGTCCCTGTGGTCCATAATCACCACAATCTATAACCAATTCAACATCTTCCCTATTAAGTAATTTTTTTACATTATAGAATTGATGTTTAGTATTTTCTATGATTGTAAGTTTCCATTTTGCAGGTATCAATGGAATTACGTCCATGCTCCACATTCGAAAATTTTCACTATATGCTTCAGGTTCGGCAAGACCTACCAAATGTCCTACACACCAGGTTACTAAATATCCATTTCCCTCATAATATCCTTCCGCCGTATTTTTTTTATCTGCGTTTAGAATATGCGCTATTTCTTCTGCTACAGAAGGTTTCTCCGCTACACATAACGTATACACTAAATATCCTCCTCACGGTGAGAAGATTCTTCTCTACTTTTTTGCTTTTCTGCTTCCTTTACTGTTTCTAATAAAATATTCATTTTTCCGTTTTCAATCATTTCCGTTACAACAGAAATATCAATGTTATTTTTACTGCATACATTTTGTAAACGCTGCATTCGTTGTTTTTCGACTTCCCGATCCCTTATTTTTTTAAGTGATTTGAGTTCATTTTCAGCATTCGTATAATCCTGTGCTACCATGGTATATTTTTGCCTTTTTACCTCTACTAAAGCTTCCTGTTTTTTAATTTTTCTCTCAATTACCTTTAAACTTTGTTCAGTCTCTTTATTCATCTTTTCGTTACTCCTTTTTTATCATCTTTTTCTTTTTTTCTTAAATAGACTAACAATATCCCACTAATTATAAAAAGAACCCATGACCAAATATGATTAAGTAACATCCTTATTATTATTGTTCCCAGTCCTTCTTCACTCTGCGTATTCACATTATCAGAGTTGTTACCTGATTGTTCTTTTTCAGATATATCATTAGTCAAATTTTCTTGATTTTTTTCAGATCGAAACATTGTCAAGCAATTTGTTGCAAAATTAGGCATTTGGTGCTTCTCTCTCTGATATTGCCATATATACTGCCATAAACGTTCTGTAACATCATAAAGATCTGTCATTTTAAGTTGTTTGCATTGTTTACTGAACAGTTCCAACTTATCCATATACTCATCATAATCAAAATCGTTATTTTGAATAATAATATATGGTAAAACACATGCATAATAAAACGTCAGTATCTGTTCATCAGACAACTCATCCCATTCCTCATTTGTTCCACTCACACCTTTAAATATTTTTTTTGATGATTTGTTCTTTGTTCCATTTACAAAAGGTGACCAATCATCCTCAATCTGCTTCTTTCGAATCTCCTTAATCTTATTGTAATACCAGTCAATCACATCATCTTCTGACATACCAGGGAAAATATCAGAAACAAAATTTTGCTGTTCTAATTCTGTTTCATCCATATCCCCAAATAACGGTGTAAGTTTTTTATTAGTTGGTTCAGATCGTACGATCATATCATATGTCACATCCCATAAACTTTCTGTACCGCACTCATAATAATCTGGTATTTCTGCAATTTCATATTCTTTATAACTCTTATAATAGTACATAAGATCATATGTTTGGCTACCATTTAATAAAAAGGACATTGCATACTGGTTTTCCTGTGTCAGTACGCATTCAAATTCATCCTCTGTTTCTTGACTAATAAACAAAAGCTGAATTTCATCCATGAATCCATCTGGAACATTTATATGTATATTAAATGCAGCCTGTCCTGTTTTATTAGTCTCGTTTTTTTCTGTAAGATCCTGTCCTACAACGCTTTCGGTATCTGTTATATTTTCACTTTCTTCATAAACCTGAGTTGCAAAAACATGAACCTGCATTAATAACATTAATACAAATACCCGTATTCCCATTTTTAATTTTTCCATTTACATACCTCTTTTTACCAATATCTTCTAATAGCAAGAATTTGTTTATATGTCGCATTTGAAATTTTTACCCCATCATTTGGATTTGAAGCATGTACTATTTTCCCGTTACCAAGATAAATACCCACATGTCCAACACCAGTTACTCCATTTCTACCATAAAATATGAAATCACCTGCCTTCGCATCTGCTAAACTATTAATAGATATCCCCCCTTGAGACTGCGCTGCGGCCGTTCTAGGTATTGTTTTTCCAGTTATTTCTTTTGTTAATATATAGGTAAAACCTGAACAATCTATCCCTACACTTCCTTTTTTGGTTGTATCATTGCACCAAGTCAATCCTCCAAAAGCATAATTATATCCAATCTTTTGTAATCCAGCTTCCGCTATTTTTGCACCTATACTTTCGTCAAAATCATACTGCCCCAAATCAACTGTATCATTACCATTACCGCCTGTCACATTTCCAGTCACACTATAATCCGTGCTATAACTGTCATCTTGAAGTTTTAAAAAATCCACATATGCCAAACAAAAATTCCGATTAGAAATTAATAACTTTAATTCTTCTGTTTCCTTATCAGTCAGTGTATCTTTTAACTGCAGTTCATTAATCCGATCATCCCATTCTTCTGCTATCAATGCATTAATGCCGTTAAAGTCCATTACTATTCTGGTTCTGCGATGTCCCAGGCATTCTTTGTATCCATTACATTTAAAATGATATTCCTTATTTGTACAACTTTTTAAATCTGCATCAGTGCAATATGTTGTATGTCCTCCACACTTACCAGCTATAGTCTTATTTGTGCACTTAGATAAATCTGTACAGTATGATGTATGACCTTTACATGAATACGACTCCTCACAGCAATTCCTTCCACTATATTTTTTGTGATATTTTGTATCAGATGATCTTAAACATGTTTCCTTCGCATAATACACCCCATCTTCATCCGGCGAATCACAATATTCCATACTTAGCTTTTCTGAATAAAGATTATTAAGTAAATTCCACAAATAAACATATGTTTCTTTTTTTTGTGATTCCTCTACTGTCATGCTATATCTGGTAATCATAAGTACATTGAATACCGGTTCTATAATATTTGTAAAGTCATCTGCATTCGGTATTGAACTTAATATCGTATCCTTTTCTATTGCAATTTCTTCTCCACTTAAATTATTGTATAAAGTAATGATTTCATTATCGTCTTTTAATTTGTTATACAAACCAATGACATCATCTGCATAACTCTTTACCTGTTTTTGTGACATTGCTGATACATAATCATGAATACTCCAAGTTATATCATTTTCATCTTTTGCCTCTCCACTAAAAAAAGCTCCAAATAACAATAAGGGTGTTGTCAAAATTACAACTAATCCTATAATTCCTATACCAGCACCACCAATTAGCAATTCTTTCATTCCTGCAAGTAATAAATTTTTTAAGCCACTCAACAGATTTGAGAATATATTTTTAACACCTGTCTTTACGTTACTTTTTACTTTTTGTCCAGCTCTTTTCCAACCATTTTTTTGAATATATTTTGCAGCACTAACGGTTTTTTTACCTGTTTTAACACCTAGCTTTACTCCCGTTTTAATACCACGGTACGAAAACCCTGTTGCCTTTATTCCAAATTTCGTAATCTCTTTAGAAGCTTTTGCAGTTGCCTTTATTGTTTGTACAGACTTATGTGCGGTTGCAAGTGTCTGTACCCCTATATCATCACTTTCATTTAAGGCATCGCCCAAAATACCTATTCCCTGTCCAATAGCTGTTTTTACAATATAATTTCCGCTTTTGACAGAAGTTTTTAAAGTCACCTTTCCCATTTTTACAGTTGTTGCTCCAAACCCTTTAACCAAAAACTTTCCGTCTTGCTTTATTACCTGTATACCTTTATTCCTATATCTAATATTTTTAGATGTCAGCAATTTTGCTGTATGAATTATATGATTTCGTTGTATCTGATGATATATTGTTTTCTTTACACCATAACGCTGTACACGTTTTACTGTACTTGCAGTATGCTTATATACACCAGTACCTATATGATATCCAGATTTGATTGTCTGGCTTACTGCTTTCTTTGTAATTCCAAACCCTTTATTTGAAATCTTATAATACTGACTCAATGCATAGGCTCCAGTAATCCCAAGTCCAATCGCATTTAATCCCAAATCATTTGTTTTCTGTAGTTGATTTTGGATATACTTCCTAGACATATCTGTCAGATGAATATTATTTTTCTTATCCAATACCAGTGGTGCTTTATCTCTTTTTTCTTTATTTTTTACATAATCGTATGTTCCTTTCTCCTTTGTTTCCTTTTTATCTCCATTTTCTTTTGTATGATTTTCAGGACTTTGTTTATAAGCGTTATGATTTTCCTGTATTTTTTCACTATTTACATTGGATATATCAGTCTTAAGTCCCTGCCCCACATGCACTGATTGGTTGTTTCTAACCCTATTTTCATATCCCTGCTCCCGTCTTTGTTTTTCCTCATAACGTTTTTCAGGATTATACACATTAGACTGTTGTTTTTTTTCAGTCATACGCTCTACATTATGAGCAAACGACGCTGTATTTACTGTCCCACTTCCCCCAACAACCTGCGATTTTATATCATGTTTGGATGTTGTATGTATTTTTTCCCCGCTGTCAACGTACTGTTCTGTTTTGTTTAATTTCTCATATTCTTTTTTATGGAAATTACCTGACGTAGTTATTGTTGTTTTTTTCATTTGCTACTTTTACCTTTAGAAAATGGGATGGAAAGCATCCTACCATCCCACATTTCTTTTTTACTTTTCGTTTTTCAGAAGTCTGTCGAGTAAAATACTCCTCATATCATCTGGCATATCCTGTAAAATTTCATCGACTTTATTTTGTTTACCGCCATCTTCTTCTGTTTCATGAACACCAAGGGAATCCTGCATTTCATTACCCCTATCTTCTTTACTTAAGCCCGAATTTTTTTCAAAATCTAAAGTTGTCTCCTCACGGTGAGTGGATTGTTCCAATTCTTTTGATAAAATCAAATTTTTTGAACTGGGATTTATCCCATAATACACCCCCTCAGGCTGAAGCAATTCACCATTACCATCCATTGTTTTAAATAACTGTTGGATATCCTGATGAATCGTTTTATTTTCGACTTTGATATTTTCATCAACATCATTGATTATGTCCGTTTTTTCTTCCCGCTGTTCCTTTTCTGCAACATTGTCTTTTTCTTCTCTTTGAAGTTGTTTTTGCTTTAGTTCATCCAACTTAAAACGTTTTCTTAATTCTGTTGCATCTTCATTTGTAAGTTTTCCATCTCCTTCTTCAATATTGAAATTTTCTCCAAATTTAGTTGACATTAACTTGTATAAATAGCTATCTTTCGGAAAAGAATCATTAAATGGTACAATTACTTTCTCTGCAAAAAGTAATCCACATCCCTCTTCCGACATCGTCACATAATTTCTTTGCGAATCCGATAAGTGTAACATTGCAGCTAATTCTTCAAGGTTAGAATCGGATTGATTTAGCATAATAATATGTCCTGAATTGCTTATCATTTTTCTCGCATTTGGACTGGCTAACAATCCTTCTACATCCTGAGTTATACCTGTAATTACAAGACCATATTTTCGACCACGTTTAAACAGATTTTCAATGTAATTTGCAGAAAATTCATTTGCAAATACAGTCTGAACTTCATCCATATATAAAAAAGTCAATTTTTGACAATTTGAATTTTGCACCATTCGGTTCCATATAAAATCCAAGATAATTGATAATCCAATCTGTCTTAGCTGCCCACCTAAATCTCTGATTGTAAATACAATCAGCCTCTTTTTTAAATCCACATTTGTTCTATGCGCAAAAACATTCATTGATCCTTTTGTATAATACTCTACAGATTGCGCAACAATATTTCCATCTTCCGATAACTCTGCTTCATGATTAAGTTCAGATTGAAAATCTACTAAAGTTGGCTGGTAATCCGGATCATAATCATTCCTTAAATAATTACCATATGTATGCCTTAATGCCCTATCTACAATAGTTCTTTGCATCGGTGTGATTATAGTTTCTAAATGAGACGTATCACCTACTGACATCATTCCTTCTACCAAAGACATGACAAATTGAGATTTCAGCGTCATAGGATCGGCATCGTCATCACTGTAATTTTTGCACAAATCAAGTGGATTAATGTAATTTGTAGAATTTGCTGAAATATCAATTATTTCCGCAATATCTCCAAAGGCAGAAATAAATCCTACATATTCGTTATCCGGATCAATAACAATCAAATCCGCCTCATCCTCTGACATATTTAAAATCACGTTCAACATTTCACGTTTAACCGCAAAACTTTTTCCACTTCCTGTCGATCCCAGTACAAACCCATGCGGTGACTTTTGGTTCACTCTTTTTGATAAAATCAAATTTTTTGAAATAGAATTTATTCCATAATAAAATCCCCCAGGTTGAAACAATTCACTACAAGTGAAAGGAATAAAAATAGATAGACTTTCCGTTGTAAGTGTCCGATCTATCAATAATGCATTATGACCTAACAACAATGACTGATACATTCCTTCTTCCTGCTGATAATTTAATGTTTGAAATGTGCAAGTGTACTTTCTCGCTTCCTTTTTTAGCGTATCACAATTTTCATTTAACTCTTCCATTGTCATCGCATCGCATACCATAACTGTTATGGAAGTTAGAAACGATTTTTGGTTTTTATTAATCATGTCGTCTCTTAATTCTATTGCTTCCGTTAACGAATGCTCTAAGTCATGCGATATGGTGGCTGTTATATAACCACTTTTAATAGCAGCATCTTCACTTTCACGTTTCTCTGCTTCCATTCCAGTTATCTGTTTATTAACTCGATCTAAACCTTTTGCCTGTTCTACCGGATGAACCATTATATTTATAATACATGGAAAATCCGTGTTAGAGATTTTGGCAATAAAGTCATCTGTAATTGATGCCGGAAGATTATTCAAAAACATAACGCGATAATATTTTCCATCAATTTGGAAATAATCCCGGTCAAAGAAAAAACTCGCCGGAGCCACATAATCTTTTGATGATATTCCCTGTTTCTTTATAAAATCGTAGTTAATCCGAAACGCTCCAACATTATTAGGTCTGAAAATATCATGCAGTATAGAAAGTCTTTCCGTTGTAGATAAAATTCTGGAATTTACACCAATATGCTGTAAATTATTAATAACATCCTGCTGGGTTCTGTGAAATCTAAGAACTGCCTCAAATGGATTATTGGCTTTTTGTGTTATTGTTACATACTTATTTTGTATCATATCATTTTTTCCACTTGCAAGCTGCCGCATGATAATCCTGTTATACTCTTTCCGGTGTTCATCAAGGTTATCATGTCGCATTTTAAACGTAATCTCATCTTCCTGGTTTTCCTGATTTGCCCTTTTATTCACAATGCTTATATTTACCAGCATATCTTCAGAAAAATAATTTAAAAACTCTCCGTATTTACAAAAAATCGCAATCTGTTCCGCTTCTTTGGATACCTGATAGTTAATATCCTGCATCTCAAAAGTTTTGGAATACACCCCCTCCAAAATTTCGAAAATTCCTTCTTCATAATCAGCAATATATGGAATTGTTTCCTGCACAGATTTAGGCACATTACTCATTGCAGATCTTCTTCTTTTCATTCGCTTTGCTTTTCTTAGCAGTTCCTTCTTTTCATCATCCTGTTTTTTTAATTTTGCTTTTCTTTCTGCTTCCATATATGCAAGTTGTTTTCTTCTCTCTGCTTTAGATAGAATGTAATTCGGATTTTCCATCTGCCGTAACTGAATACTTTCACATTCCATTCTCATTTTTTCCAACTTACGATCCGTATCCGAATATCTCTGTTCTGATTTAATCTTACGTTTAATATCCGCCTGCTGTTCTACCTTATCTCTATATTTTTGGACAAAAGATTTTTTTAATTCAATTTCTTCAATTTGTTCACCCGCTTCTTCCTTATAGATTTTATAAGCTTCCTCTATATTAATTTTTTCTTCCTTTTCTTTGTGTGTTGTTAACATTGCGTTCTCCCTTATAACTAAAGTCAAAAAAATTAATTGACTCAAATTTTCTTTTTTTAGGTTTTATCAAATAAAAACGTATCAACATTTTTATTTGTGTTTCTGGTTTTAATCCATTTTTTTGTGGTAAAAATCCCAAAACTCCAGCCGGCAAACACAAAACAAAAATAATATCTTCCATTTTATCCATACCAACAATCGGTCTAATCTGAAAAAAACAAAAACCTGCAACCAAAAACATATAGCATATAGCCAACAAATTTCTTGCAGTAAATCTTTTCCAAACTTTTGTTCTGTATTCTCTAATCTCCTTTGGTATTCGCACTGCAATCATGAATTGTACCCCCTTTTTATGCCGTTAATAATCGTCCTGCCCATTGATCTGACTTAACCAATGCCATAAGAAGAACCAGACTTAATACCAGTAGATCAGATAAACCGCTTGTCCAGTCTGAAAAAGAAATTGATCCTGCAAGTTTACAGAACAAGGATAACGATATTACCATAAATAATCCACGCAAGCAGATTGCTATATACACAAAAGCAAAATTTTTAAATGTTCTTGAACCACTTCCCATTCCATCATCAAGACAAAGAAATGCAAACGGTAATGGAGCTACTGAATTGACACATGTCAACTCAAATGACCTGCCATATCCCATTACACTAATCATTATTCCTATGATCTTCAAAAAGAATATAAATAAGCAACTTGACAGCCATATTGCAAATACTTCTCCAAAGTTACTATCATTTAATGTTGTCTGTGCTGATGTAGCAAGTTGACTTCCAACCGTTATTGTGTCTGTGCTAACCTGTGTAATCCATTTAGATACAGTTGTAAACACAAGTTTTAATGCATCTGTTGAAATATCTATAGATGCTTTCGCAATACACAACTTTGCAAAAACCCTTATAAGATATTCATATTTAATGACATCTCCATTGATTGTAATTTTTAAAAATTCAATCAAAAAACAGATTCCACAAATTGTTGTTGCTGTCGGCTTAATGATTCCACTTATACTATTTGCTATTGCAGCCCAATTTCCCGAAAAAACATTTGCCGTTAATGCCGTATAAGAATTGGATAAATATTGATCAAAACTTGAAAAAGAATCAATTATACTATTTATCATTCCCGTACGCATAGAATCAAATATATTTGTCACTGTAATATCTCCTACTATTTTAAGAACTTGTTTGCGCTTACCCCAACTGCATATACAATTACACCAGCAATTAAAATCCTTACACCCTGCACCTTGTCATCTGCTCGATTGTCTTTCCAGCCAAGACCAAATTCCACTGCTCCTATTAACATAAATACACCACCTACACGTTTTATCCATTTAATCATAATATTAGTAAGCCATGTCCATTCAGTATCTCCATCATCAGCAAAAATAATTTTGGGTGTAATCAGTAATACAACCCACATTATTGTTGCTATAGCTGTTTTATTTTTATACAGATAAGCAGATACTTTCTGCACTTTGTCTTTTACCATATCAATCATGTTTTTTTCAGTATTCTTAGTCATTTTTTTGTCCTCTCTTTTCATAAAGTTTAATTAAATATCTATTTCTTCCATAAGTGCATTTAAGTTATCATCAAATTCATCTATTCCTCCTTTATCAGTTTCTTCATAATTTAATTTTGAGAAATGATCATTTTCCAGCTTCGATAATTCTAAAAAAGTCATTTCTTCATTCCTTTTTTCATTTCGAACTCTTGCATTTTTCATTGCATTAATATCATTTAAATATTGTTGTTCTTCATACTCCTTATGTTCTAAAAAATGTTTTGTAGATTCACTTTCAGCTATATTTTCTACATCAATCTCCTCACCGTGAGAAGATTCAGCATTTTCATTACTTGTTGGTTGATCTATATGTTTTACATCTTCATTTTGTTTTTCTTCCATATCACTACTATCAGAAGACTCAGCACTGCTTGTATTACTTTCATCTGAAAACATACCATTTACCACTCTATTTATAGCAGCATCTATATCATTAACAGTAGCACCGGATGAAAAAGTTACATTTTGCACTGATATAGTATTTTTAACAATATTCACAATTTCCTCATCATTAAGGGAATGAGCCTTAAAAGCATTATTACTAATACGTTCTATTAATGTCTCCTCACCTCTTTTTCTATTTCTAACCTCTTTTATAGCTTCGCTTTCCACATAAAGTGTTTTTTCCACTGTCGGTGTTTCTATTCCAGAGTTCAGCATTACATCAAACGCTTTCTGACTAACTGCATTGCACACATGTTCTATATTTTGAATATGTAATTCACATTTTTGCCTTTCTATGTTGTGACGGACTTGATCCATCTTTGTAAAAATAGTTGCAAGTGTGTTACCCAAAAAATCAAGCCGTTCATTTTCTTCTGTATCTTCAAGATTTATTTTTTTTAAGTAAAGCTTAAATAATTCCTGTTTATTCTTTATCTCATCCGAATTAACCTCATAGGGGAGATTTCCACCATCCTCTGATCTGGAAAAAAATCTGTGATCTGCAAAATCAAACGTATCATCATACACAGGTTTATAACCATCCACAAACAAAATACATTTATGTAATGCCATCTGAGATATTGCATTAGGTGTCATTAATTCAATACCGACTTTATCAAACTGCCGTGTTGTACTTCCGTTTGTTCCTCTTGATTCAGAATAGCTTTTCTTATCAAAAGTACCCTTTCCAAGTAGTTTTGAAAGATAGTTTATGGTATCTTCATTTTTGATTCCTCCCATATGGATAACTGATGCACAATTATCCAAAATAACTTGCCATTCTTTCTCATACATACTTTTTAGCTGCTCCAAGGATTGCAAAATAATCATTATTGAAATACCAAGGCTGCGTGCATATGCCAAAATTTCTGTAAACATTGGTATTTTTCCCGTATTTTTAAACTCATCTAATATAAACCTTACAGGTATAGGAAGCCTCGCACCTTGTTTTGCATATTTGACATTCGCACATTTATTTAATTCTGAAAATAACTGTGTAAGCATCATTCCACTTATAAACTCGAAAGTTTTATTTGTTGGTGGCATTACAATAAATAAAGCTATTTTCTCTTCACCTATGCGATCCAATTCCATTTCATCATATAAACTCATATTTCTTACAGAATTTATGTTAAATGGTGCCAACCTTGCTACTGCAGAAATGATAATCGATTTTGCGGTTTTTCCTGCACCCGCTTTAAAATGTTTATACTGAATATACGCAATATGATTATTTCTGTATTGTTCCTGTCGTTTTTTTTCTTCTATATAGTGATTGACAAGTTTTTGTTTTTCCAAATCACCATTTTCGGCATCAAGAACCAATTCTTCCCAAGCCTCATTTGTATCATCAAACAGGTCAAACTGTTCATATCCAAGTTGCTGCATTATTGCATCAAAATCGCTTATATACCCTTCATTATCTTCACGTACTTCTGCCAGACGTAAAATCTCCAATGCTTTAGGAAGGCTACGTTCATCTTCCCTTAATTCATACAACATATAAAAAAATACACATTGTAAAAGAAGTTGTTCACCCTTTTCCCAAAATGGATCATTAGATTTTTTGTCACCATCTGTGTTTTTCATGATAGAATCAATCAACGTCATTACATCCTCTTCATGTTCTTTATTAAGATAATGAAAAGGATTATATGAATTGGATTGTGCCATATCTATCAAATTTAAAACCTTTATTTTGTACAACTGTTCCGTCAAATGTGTGCCAATTCTCCGAAGTACATCTCCTTTCGGATCTGAAAATACATAACTTGCATTTGCCTGCGCAGCATTTGGCAGTACCAAAGAGTATGTCTTTCCACGTCCTGACCCAGCCATAACTAGCATATTATTATTGATTTCCCCATTATATAGAGAAATTTGAACATTTTTTGACAGAATCATTTGTGACGAAGAATTTCTTTCTTTTTTTATCCGTTCAAGCTCATTTACATATTCTTTCTTAACATTTCTCAAAAGATTACGGTTTCCATTTGGGTTCCAATATTGCCTACCCCAATTTTTGACACGAGCCTGTTGTTCAGAAAAATAATCAAAAGCCTCTTTTCGCTCATCTAATTCCAAATCCGACATTTCGCTTGCAATGCCATCTAACCATTCTTTTTTTTCATTTTCCATTTTTCATCTCTTTCCACACCTTTTTAAAAGAACATAAATACACCTTTATATGTAAAAAATATTTCCAGGGTGCATGATCCGTAAAATAAAACTTCTTTTTTTTTCCTGAAATACGTTTAAACTGTTTGACTTTTCCCCACTCAGCATCACCATACATTCTTTCCTGCGCATACTTTTTGCTCAACTCGACATTCAACATAGCAAAAAGTACAACATCAATCACTAATCCATACCCTACATACTTTAAAGTACTTTTTGTAAATGCTATTTTTTCCTCATTCTCCGCACGCTTTATTGTGATGTTATAAATATTTATTATATCTATCTCATTTTCAGCCATTCCCTGTTCCTTAAGGCATCTCTTATACTCAGGCATGTCAATCGTATTAGAAATGTATACCATGCAATACAATATAAATATTGCCAGCATTGCTGTTAGCAAATATTCTACCGTATGCCTCTTTTCATTAGGCATTTCAATTCCTCCTGCAATCACCTTATATTTTCAACCTGCTCTTTACTTACAGTTTTTGATTGTTCCTTGTTGAGATTCATTCTCTGATTTTGTCTTTCAGCCCATTGATGTGCCTTTTGGAATTGAATTTTGGATGGTTCTTTACTCTTTTCCCCTTGTTTCGATTTGAGGTTTTTCTTTTCATCCACCAAAATTTTTACAATTCCGTTAATTTGTTCTGGCATAATGTCTTTTTCAAATGCAGGTTTTAATTCTTCCATACTAAGTCCGCTTTTATAGCCGGAATAAATATTATTTAACGCATCTACACTATCAATTTCTGTGAGCTGTTGCATATTCTCTAATGTTATTGCATTTTCTTTTGCGAATTTAAGGAGAATACTTACATACTCAACCTGTTCCGTTTTTTTATTTTTAGTTGCATCTTTAATAACCAGTAGCTTGTTCTCTGGAATCTTTTCAATAATACCTTCCATCAGTTGTTCTCTCACTCTTGGTAAAATTTCTATATCTACACATAATTCAATCTGCTCTCTAGTTAATCCAGCATTATATCCAGCCATTGCATTATCTATAATCTGGTAATCTTTTGTTTTCCAATATAGTTTTACGCAATGTTCAATTTCCACATTTTTTAAACCTTCTTCAAAACCGATTCTTCGAATTTCCATTTCCTCCGGTCTAATATTAAGATCCATATAATTTTTTACCTGTTCTATACTCAATCCATTTGCCAGACCCTTTTTTATTTCCTCCTGCTGTTCTCTTGAATAATCCTTCAAATCCAAATTTTTTTCCTTAATTTGGTTTTTTGCTCTATAATTATTAAGGAATTTAGATGCATCTTGATTTTTGCTTTTTTCCTCTGTAATCTGTTCTGCCTGGGACGCAAGTAACATTCGCTCCTCAGAGGACAAATTTAAAAGCAGCTTTGCATGTAAATCATGCTGCCCTTTCAAATCATCTATTTGATTTAATATTTCTTCATTTTGATCCATTGCTTGTATTGGAGATTCCATATTTATTTGCTGGAGTTCATTTTGTTTCTCAATAATTTTTGTCTGGAGTTCCTCCAGTTTTGATATTGTTTCCTTTTGCGTCATATTATTGACAAAAATACGATAATCTACTTGTTGCGCTGCTTCATACTTACTTAAGTCCTGTTCTGACAATCTGTTTTTTTCTATTTCACCTTGCGACAATCCCTGCTCACGCATCTGCACAAAAAAATGATTTGTTTTCATCTGCATATCTATTGTTGCCTTCGCTTCTGTATAATCCATACCATTAATGATATCTTCCGGTTTAATGGTATATCTTTCTACATTCTGCTCATACAGCGATCTATAATTCTCAAACTCCGCTTGCGTATTAAATACAAAATAATGAGCATCCTGTTTAAATCCCCCCGCTTCTTTAATTTCTTCTCTGATTTCATTCCATCTTGGATTCCAACCTTTCCAACTTTTTGTAACGGCAGCCTTTTGAACATCTTCATCCGTCAATCTATCATTGGTTTCAAATATTACCTCACTATTTTTATAAACCGTATAAGACGTATCTGTTCGTTTTTGTTTTTCATTATAGGTACTTGTTAACTCTATGTAATGATTGGGATTAATCGCATCTACTACATAATAATTTTGACCTCTCGAATAGTCTCTACGAGCATTTTTGTTCATTACTATTGTAAAATTATTCTTTTCTCCTCCTTTTGCCTGTTCCGGAGAATTATAAAATTTTATTTTTTCATCTTTCATTACTTTTTCCAGCATAGAATAATCTTTTTCTTCATATGCTTTCTTTAATGCCTCATGAAATTCTTTATTTCTTACAACAGTCTCTTTCACAACTTTCTCATTATCTCCAAATGTATTTTCTGCATTTATATCATCATGTAACTGATCTTTTTCTTCTGGCATTAAATCTGATTTTTCAACTATTTCATGTTGCCTGTCTCTGTTCAGTGTCTGAACAAAAATATTCATTTTATCGAGATCTGATTGTAAAACAAAATATGTTCTTTTTACTTTGGGATAGCCTTCTTCATCTAATACCAGATTGCCATCTCTATCTACGATTTCTTCTTCTAAAAATGTATATGGAAAATTCATCATTTCTGCATACATGGCTAACTTGTCAAGTTCCGCTTCGGACATCTCTCTTCCATTTTCCAATGCAATTGGAACCATGCACTCTCCAGTTTTTTCCATAATTTTTTTCATTTGTTTTGCCTGTAAATAACCGTTGCGTCGCTGACGTTGTGCCTTATTCATCTCTTCATATTTCATGTTAAACTCTTTGCTTTTTTCATATCTTGCAATTAAAAAATTTACAAATCGTAACATTAATTCTAATGTATCTTTTGCTAATTTTAATCCGGTGCTAACGCCAAATTCCATTGTCCTAAGTACGCCATCTACTTCGCTCATTTTTTTCCTCACATCTATTTATTTTATACATAGAAAAGACATATATTATATTAATTTATAATACATATTTTGTCAATTTTTATATCTACTCACGGTGAGGAGATATATGTAACATTTTTAATGTTAAATTTTTAAAAGTATACAAATTTAACATAAAAAAAGGACAGTTTTTCCAACTGTCCTTTTTTTATGTTAAATCTATTTTGTATTTACAAAGAATTTAATATTTGTGATGATTAAAATAGAAATTTTTTATGTTTCCTTATACTTCAATTTTCCTACAAATGTTTCACGACAAATTCTTTAAGTTTTTCTGTTTCTCCTTCAAACCACCTTTTTGCCAAATCCTTCAATTCATTTTCTATCAATAATTCATGTTTCTGCGCTGGGGTATAAAATGTATAACGTCCTTTTCGATATGTTGTCAAATAATTTTTTTTTATCATTCTTGCCAAAAATGTTGAAACAGTTTGTGGTTTCCAACTATGTTCAAATTTCTGATTAACAGCATCCACGATATCCTTTAATCTCATCTCCTCTTCTTTAGTAAAAATTACTGACATAACTTCTTTTTCGCTTTTTGATAAATCAATCATTTTCTTTTCTCCTTCATAATATTTTTACTTTACCATTTCTACAAAACCTAACCTTATATTTTTGATTATTTCACTCATCCACCGGATATATTCATTCTGCTCCATATGCCGTATCCTTACACAAATGCGGATAAAGGCTGTAGTCCGGGAAACATACCGGATGCGATGCCATGCAGACAGTTTCACCAATGCAGATTGGGAAAGTTGTGTCCATCGACATCAATAAATGCTACTTTCATGACGTCAGGACTTTTCATCATATTCATTTTCTGTATTTTCTTTGTATTCCTCTTTACTGATGGTTCTAATACATGCCTCGCTCACACCTAAACTTTCTACCATATTTGCAATGGCTTTTTTCACATAGTCGTATGCGCTATCTTTAAAAATACACGTTTTTTTATCTGTGACTGTAAAATCCATATTCCGCTCTGCATATCCAATAGAACCCACTCCGCCAAACATTTCTGAATCCTTAATTTCAAAATATATTGATATTCTGATTTTCATTTTTTCCAAATAACTACTCCTTTCTGGCGGTCCATTTGTACGACCGCCTTTTGCTTTTCTTCTGAATTTTTCGTGATATATTAACTTCCTCCAAAAGTGCATGTTTAGTTTCTTTTTAGCATTACACTATGGTGTTTCAACCCTAACTTTATTTATTAGCTATAATCTAAAATCCCTTCATTCTAACATATTATTATCCAAATATTAACAGTAGATATCTTATAATTGCTATTACCGTAGAAATATACATTAGTTTCTTTGCTACTTTCATTTTAAGAGACTGTTTTAAGGAATTGTTTTCATCTCCTTTAAGTATCTGAACTATTGCATATATAACAATACAACTTATCACCAAATAAAATATAAAATCCTCTATTTTCATAAGCATCTCCATTCCTTTAGGAACGCTTTTGCAAATTCACGCACTTTATCGCTAAAATACGCTCCCTCATAGCTTCCGTATGCAGTATCTTTTTTATTTGCATCATCCAGCTTTTTAGAAATGAATAACATTAAATATATTGCATCCATAAGTGTCTCTTCATTTTGTGATACAACAATGGTTTCTCCTATATTTGCCATCTTGCCATTAAGTACACAAACCATCTTGAACCTATAAAATATATCTTTTTCTACCTGAATTGAAAACTTCTCACCTGATCGGTATGTAAGTAACTCTTCTTCATTCATATTACTCTGGTGTAGCCAAGACTCATAATATTCATTTATTACATGTAATATCTCTTTTCTAATTTTTTTCTGGCTTTCCATGATTACCCTTTCTAATCCAAACTTATATTATTTTCAGCAGCAAATTGCATTGTAATTAACCTGAAATACATATATGTATGTATCGCGTCATTTGTACATACTAATTCGTCTTTCCAAAATGGATTTGCATATTTTCCTCGATATCTTTCACATGCCATATTATTCGGCATATGCGGTCTTTTATAAATTCCGCCAATTTTAGTTCTGTGATATACAGTCAAATTTGATACATCAAAATACTTTTCTGCTTCATCAAAAGAAATCTCTCTCAAATAAGTTAATTTTCCGTTTACGCCCCCTTCTACTGCGAGCATTGCTGCATCTGATTCTGTCAAATCCTTTATATCTGTTTTTAAACATAATGCATATGCATCATTGTCATCCGACCGCTCATAGCCTTCAAAATCGAGTTCATAATAATGCAAAGTTTCCTTTTTGCATGCAGCATCCAACTTTTCAGATATACATAGCAGTATACGAACTACAATACCTAATTCTTTCGCATCATCAGCTTTTACAAGAAAAGAATATCCAATTTTCTCTTCCACATTATTTTTTTTAAATAACATACTTATCTCATAAAAATTATGATCCGTTTCCAGTAACTTTTTTCTGATTTCAAAACCATCGGTTTCTGAAAATTTTAAAAAATCTTCTTCCAGCATCCCAATAACATTTAACCATTTTTTAAAAATATCCTCTTCATTGGCTCCATTTAAGATGATAATTTTCTGATCCTTTGTACTTTTGGTTAAGCTTTTCATTTTTTTACCTCCATTTGTGTCTTTTGTTACTGTTCTATTATCATAAAAAAGAGATATGTTATGTTAAAATAAATAGCATATTCACTAACCGATATACATTTTTTTTTATTAAGTCCAGTTCCTTCATCCTCTACACACTTTGCAAAATAATACAAAGCCTTATTATAATCTTTATGATATATATAATTAACGGCCTGAATACTATATACAATTTGACTATTGGAAATCGTTCTAAAATAAGCTTCTTCCCTTCGTAAAAAACAATTTAAAGCCCTTTTCTCCTGCATGCTTTTCCTATTTTCATTTTCTTCTGTTTCCTCATATGGTGCACATTTTTGCAAAAAATTTTTTATTTCTAAAAATATAGAAAATATTTCCTCATTTGTTTTTTTATCTGTTATATCTGGAAATCTTCCTTCTGGCATCATTATTTTTAACAGTTGAACGTTATATACAGTAGGAATAATTGGCAAATAACTAATACCATTTGAGATCTCTTTAATAAATTTGAGATTACTATAATAATCATCTTTAAAACTTTTCATCAAAATCTACACCCTTTCGCATCAAACAATATTTGTAGCTTTATAAACTGCATTATTCTTTTTCAGCTTGTAGTATCAATAATGCATTATTGGGATGTATATACAATGTATCTTCTGCTATGTTTGGGTCTTTGAATACATCACAATTAACCAGGATATTTTCTTTTTCCTGATTCATATCATCCCAGAATGTGATTTTTACACTTCTTTCTTTTTCCTGATATTCCGCATCTATAAACGTTTTTTCATTAATAATGCAAAACACAAGATTTTCTATATTATAGTGAATTTTTAACACTCTTTTTCTATACTTGCGTATATAAAATAAAAATATCAACCCGATTGCTACTATCCAATACACAAGTTCACATTCTTTCGCAAACATGACAGATTGCAAAGTTACTGCTATTCCAATGCAAATAATCATTATGCATATCACCTGTGCTATATATAATAAGCCTTTGAAAATTTGTAATTCTTTTTGTTTTTTTAACATTATTTCTAACTCAGCATCCCAGTTATTTTCATCTACAATTTTCATTCAAATCTCCTCACGGTGAGTATCTTTCTGCTTAATATCTGAATCTCTAACTCTTCATATTTAAATTTGAACGCTACTATTTCCCTTTTTGTCAATAGGTAATCACTGGTAATTTTATCTTATTTTACTTTGTGTCCTACGATTTTTTAAAAAATCATTAATTTGTTCTTCCATAAATTGATTTTGCGTCAATACTGCTGTTCGTGTATCCCATAATCCTTTTCCAAACTGTTGTCTCATTTCAGGATATTTTTTTAATATGTGTTTTGCAGGAAGTCCCTTTACACTCTTTAAGATATTAGTTACTTCATATTTAGGAGATACTTCAATCCGAAGTCTAACATAATCATCATAAACAGCTATTTTTTTGATTATGTATTCTTCTTTTCTTTTCTGTAAATCTTCAAATACTCTTTCCAGTTCTCTCTTCTGCTCCTCTTCAAATGAAATATTTTCATAGCTACACCATATCAATTCCAATTCCATATAATAATTGCAGCAACGATTTTTTTTTAAATATTCCATCTTTTGCCCTCCATTTAAGTGACATTTTATGTCTTGTTTAGCTTACCATAGGTAAACATGAAATGTCAATATTTACCTATATTGTAAGTATTTTGCTTAAATGTACACTTTACCTATGGAATAATACTTTTGTATTTTTTATTATATAATAATACTAAAGTATTTCAAGTATTTTTTTTATTATTATGGTAAACTAATATATTATACATAGGAGGATTTCCAAATGACTGTGGGAGAAAAAATTAAATACTATCGTTCTAAAAAAAACTTAGATGTTAAGGAACTCTCACAGCGTTCCGGTATTTCTGCAGATGCAATTCGTAAGTATGAGCAAGGACAACGTAAACCCAAATATGAACAGCTCCAAAAACTTGCTACTGGATTACAAATCAGCTTAAATAATTTTTTAGATTTAGAAATTCTATCACAGTCAGATCTTATTCCTTATTTGATTACTATTGGAAAAAAAGGGGAAATTCGTTTTCATGGAGAAAAAGATTCATCCGGAAATTATACTGGAACAGATTTATGTTTTTCTTTTAATTCTCCTGATATACAAAACTTTCTAAAAGAATGGGCGAACAAACAGAATACTATAAATAAGTTAAAATATGAAGCCGATCACACGCCAGATGAAAAGGTAAGGCTTTATCTGTTAAAGCGAATTAATGATCTTGAAACAGAACTTGAAACCTTTACAATATAAAAAGGTTTCACCCTTATATTAAAAGTGAAACCTTTTTCCTTACCCATATATTCTCGTAAAAATATTAACATGTTACCATATAGACATACTTTTTATTTAAATCAGTATGCACTTTAATATATAGTAATAGTCTTGCCCAATTCTCCGATCCCATATATGTATTCATATATGTATTTATTCCCTTTACCACATCACTAGCATTTTTCGCATTATCTATTTCTATTATTTTACTATTATCCCCAAACATATATTCTCTATCGCCATACATCGAATAAAAGCATATTGCATCTTTAAAAGGCGTATAACGAAACAAATTCATTCTTTTTCGATCTGATATCTCTCCATTGTACCATTTATCTGCTGTTGAAAGCAAAAATACCAACTGATCTTTTGGCATAGAATAACATGATGATGAAATATCTGTATTTCTAGTCTCTTCTGTTTTTAATAAATTATATACCTCATTTGTAAGCTTCTCATCATAAGTACCCTTTTTATCAATGTATTTTCCATAACTATTAATTGTTACCACAGCTTTCGTGAAGCCATCCTTGGAGATTCCTGTAACTTCCGTTGTTCCGCTATCCTCCACAATATAATGTGTGTATGATCCATCTGGTGTAGTCTTTTTCTGAACCAAATCCGTTCTATTCCACGTCCAATCCAAAGAAACTCCTAAAAAGTTTTCCGTATTTACGAGTTCATCCATATTTTTCGCTGATTCATCATAATCAAATCCCGTTCCTTCTTCGCGTGAAATATTTGTTTTATACAAGCTATAACTTACCACATTGCAAGAATATGTCTTTCCTTTATAAGTTGCTGTTACAATAGCTTTTCCACCTTTTAAATTATTATATATCACAGCACTATTTCCTTCAGGATATACACGCACTATTTTTTCATCTGACGTATTCCATATAACATCATCACAATCTGCATTATTCAATGTTAAATACGTTCCATCATCCCCATCTCCAAATTTCCAAGTAATAGATGTAGTGCTTAACTTTGGTGTGTTTGTCTCAACGACATCATTATTATCAGGCTTTTTATCGTCTGTACCCTCAGTATTTTGTGTATCATCTTTATGCGGCTTCTTTGTAGCTGTAACTCTTATGTTACACTTTAATACAGATCCGTTTACTTTTGCAATGACTGTCGTATTTCCCGGTTTCTTTCCGGTAATCTTACCATTTTTTACTGTAACAACATTTCTATTCGAAGACGTCCAAACTACTTTCCTGCTTGTACCTTTTACTTTCAATATATACGATTTTCCACTCTCGATAGTGACTTTCTTCTTGCTGAGCTCTGGTTTTTCCACTTTAACATTACATTTCAAGATAGTACCATTTATTTTTGCCTGAATAACCGTTTTACCTGTTTTCTTTCCAGTAACTTTACCATTTTTTACAGTCGCCACCTTTTTATTCAAGGAACTCCATTTTACTTTCCCTTTCATGCCTTTTATTTTAAGATTTACAGTTTTTCCAACATTAATTATAATTTCATTTTGATTTAAGTATGCTTTCGCAACAGTAATTTTATATATATATGTATTTCCTTTGTCCTTTATCGTAATTTTAGCTTTTCCAATCGCTTTTCCTATGATTTTTCCATTCTTTATTACTGCAATCTTTTTGTTGCTGGTCTTAAATGTTGCCTTTCCGCTAAAAGTCTGCTCAATGGCATACGTTTTCCCTTTCCCTATTGTAACATCCTTTGTTACAGTTTTTGCTTCTATGCTTACACTTCCGATCATACAAACAAAAAATGTGCATATCACTGTCATAAGAATCCATATAATGCAGCTTTTCTTTTTCTCTAATTTAATCATAATACTTTTCTCCTCATTATAAATATAAAATCTCCTCACGGTGAGTAACCTTTTTATCTTCTCCTTGTACCTTCAATCGTATCATGCACAAATGAATTTTTTTTAATTTTCTTAGCATATGCACCAAGTACTTTGCCTAAAACACTTTTTCTTTCACTATTTTCAATATGAATATCATTTTTTTCTCCAGCAACATATTCATGTTTCATTATCATATCTTCCATTTCCTCCTTCAATCCATAAAGTGGTATAACCACTAATACAGTTGCTACACTTCCATTTTCCCAAATTTTATAATTGTCCTATTTTCTGTTATTCTCGATCACCATCATTTCAATTTCACATTCCTCATTATCTTCTAATTTTGATATAAATTTTATTTTCTAAATAAAGATTTAAGTATATTATCTTACGATTGACTCACAAAATCAACCATAAACAATACCTCTTTTTTGTTAATTGTTAATATTTACTTTATAAATTACAAATGTTATTATAACTACAGGATTGGTTGCTTGAGCCGCAATTTTTACCGAGTTCCTTTTAATCATAAATATAACTATGATGAAAGGAAGATGATTACAATGAAAAAATTAAACAAAACTATTCGCTATTTAATTGTTTTACTTTTAGTTATCGTAATCTATAAGGTATTAATGTAAGTATATCAATACACACTTGGAGCATCTCAAATATTTTTTAATAATTTACGCAAATCTTAATTGTCCATTTTGTTCTGCTTTTATTATCATGTTCGGTATCCGCTCCCCAGTTTTTAAATAGGAACAATTTGCCATTACAAGTATTTTTGCCATTTCCGGCACAACGCTATTTCCAATTCTTGCCACACGTTCTGCTATTGGATATATTCTACCATCCAAATCATGTGTAATGATATAATCCTCAGGAAATCCCTGCATCAATTTCAATTCCGGTTCTGCCTTTAACATTCGTAAAAAAATGTCTGTTATAATATAATTTTCTCCCTGTATATTTATAGGAACTGTCACTAATCCAAATCGATCTTTTGTTGTTATTGTTCCTAACGGTTTGTCTAATATCTGTCCTATTCCTGTTCCATAATATTTTACAAGAAAAGCCGTCACTAATCCGAAATGTCCAGGAGAAGTTGTGATCGTATGTATTGATTCAGCACAACCCTGCCCTATTCCTGTTTTATAGTATTTTGTTATAAACGCCGTAACAAGCCCATATCTATTACTTGTATCGATTGTCCTAAGTGGTTCTGTCGGAGCCCCCTTTGGCATCTCCTTTTTTGTTTCTGCATGATATTGTTTGATAAATGCAAAAGCATCCTCGTTTTTTACGACATAAGGTTCCGGACTATCTATTATATACTTTCTTATTCCATTTGCTATTCTGCGTTGCGTTGCATCTGCCAACGGTTTTTTTCTATCAAAAATAGATTTTCCAAGATCAGACCAGTCTATATACTCCCCACATGCTTTCCATTTTAAATAATTATTTCCATCTTTACTATGTGTTGGATTTGGAAAAATAATTTCTTTCCCATCCCTTCGAAATATTGCATACCATCTTTTTCTAGTCGTTGGCGCCCCATAATTAGCAGCTACCAGTTCCCTGCAATCAAAAATATATCCTAATGATTTCATTGAATTTATAAATTTTTTATATTCTTCGCCTCTTTTTTCTTTGATTGGATAACCTTTTTCATCTAATGGTCCCCATTGCTGTATTTCCTCTACATTCTCCATAATAATTACATCCGGAAGAATTACTTTTGCATGTTTATATACAGCCCATGGAAGAATCCTTAATCCTCGTTTTCTTGGTTGTCCTCCTTTCGCTTTGCTGTGACTTGTGCAATCGGGAGAAGCCCACATAAGTGCCACATGTCTACCAGCTACATATCTTTCCAAATCTACATTAAATATATCCTCTGTCAAATGCAGTGTATTGGGGTGATTAATTTTATGCATCCTTATAGCCTCCGGATCATGATTAATTGCAATATCTACGGGACGTCCTAATGCCATTTCAATTCCAACACTGGCTCCCCCTCCACCTGCGAAACAATCTATTATAAGATCCTTCATAATTATTTTCCCTTCGTTTGATATGTATGTATTGTACCATCTTCATTTCAAAAAGTAAATATTAATCACATAAAAAAGCCAACCTTTTCCGGTTGGTTTTTCATTTAATTAAATATCTATTATATGCCATGCCTGATCCAACATCATCTATAAAACAATAAACAATATCCCTTCATTTTTACTTCCTGTTTTCCTCTTTTTCTTAACATCTTTAACCGCTCCCTATTATCTTTCCAATCTCGACTCCACATTTGTATTTCCTGCTCAGATAATTTATATCTTTTACAATTTATATAAAAATCAAATTTTGAACATACCTCAAATTTCTTCCAATCATATTTATTTTTTACGTTTTTATGTAATCTAAACAACTTTTTATAGCTGTGCTTTTCGACCATTCCGCCATTGCAGCATGTTACGATTCTGCCATTATGAGATTGTAATACCACATAATGTGGTGTTTTCCCACTTTGTACTGGCAAAATTACTCTTGTGTTCTCTGATAAAATATTCAAAATATCTTCTGCAGCATTGAGTTTGATCTTTGAAACTTTAATGTCCCGTGGTATAAATGTTTTTGCAATATTCAGTAATAAGTCTATGTCAAATACCTCACCGACTACTGTTAAACCACTATACTTACAATTTTCTACCATGATACTAATAAATCCAAGCGGATCATCCAAACCATAAAGTTCATCCAAACAACATCCAATAGAATAAAACCCACAAGTTTTTCCGATTTGCATATATTTATATCGTTCTTTTCTCATTTTATCTCCATTTCTGTACTTTAAAATTCCGGTTTGCTTAAGCAAATCTCACATTACATAAAGCATCAGGCATCCAATTCCAATAATAAAACTGTACCTATTGATCTTCATTAATTTCTATTTTATAGGTATCACCAGTCTGATATATACGGTATTTTCTGCCTTCTTCAACCTCCAAATCACAGTTAGTATGAAAATCGCAATCTGCATTTGAGCAAGCTATAAATCCACATTCCATAGGACATGCACTTTCGTTACGTTGTGGTCTAGCTGATAATTTACCATTTTTCAAAATTTTGTATACTTTTGAAAATTGATATAAAGAATGGTATTCCAGTTTTGAACCACATACAGGACATTTATTTAATATATCTTTCATCCAATATCCTCCTATAAATCAAAATCACATACTTTTTTCATGTCTTTAATGTCTATTTCTTTTCCAATTCCATGCGGTATATCTGCTAAGTATAAATCAGCAAATACACCTTCTGAACCGTCGTGTAATTCTTCAAAACTCATTCCATCTACATAACCAGGAATATCATTATTCTCATACCATTCCTGAATATAATCGCAAGCTGCATCATGTTCACCCGAAAAGATAGTCTCTATTGAGCATCCTGTTTTCCTGCTTCGTAAATCAACTTTCCATATTTCATTCATAGTATTTTACCTCCAATCAACATTATGTGTTCTAAGCCATTCATGTGCTTCTTCGCTTGTTTCAAAGCCTCTCATTACTTTTGCTTCTCCATCAATATCAATACATTCAACTCTATACATACTTTCCACCTCAAATTCTTTTTTCTTTTCTTGGTGATTTTTCCAAGTCACGATGCAAGTGACATCCACACATATTAAGACTTCCACATTCCTTGTATGACTCTACTGCACTTACATAATCAACAAAATAATATACTCTATCGCTCGGTTTAAATTCAACATCATCTGAGTAATATTTCCGTTTGATTTCTAATGCATGAGCATCTTCTATTTCATCCATACACCATGCTTTAATGTCTTTCCCTAAATAACTTCTTTCGCTGTTTACTTTAACATCCATATTTTCGTTCCTTCAATTTCTCATGAAATGCGAATTTAATCTGCCTCGTCTCCGAACCGCAACGGTTCCAACTTAATTAACTTGCCACGTTTTTTGTTATGCCTTCCTAACCATATATCACAGTTCTTATTTATATATGGTAACAAAGACTGTTCATCCGTTTTATGAATTGGAAATGAAATTTTTTCTTCCAAATCATCTGTACCATCTTTATACTTATCTATAATATATAATGTTGGTTTCGTTTTCATAAGTTCTCACTCCTTTCAAAGCTGTTGAAACACGCCTTTCACGAATTATTTTCGTCCCAATATTTTGAAATCAATCCCATAATTTCTAATTTAATGAACCATCTGCATTAAAAATTATTTCTGCATTAATAATTCTTCCTTTTTTTCCATTTGTCCCTCTTAACTTTCGTAGACATTTCATTTCGTCTAACATTTTAATATATTTTGAATTACCTTTGCCAAGGAAAGATATTTCAACCCTTGGTCGTCCATCAATTAATGTTTTGCTTCCAGTATTTACATTTGCAACAGGAATATTTTCAAGAATAAAATCATTTGCCTTTTTATATAAATCATCCCAATCAAAACTATCTATATTCTTGCCATACATTTGAACTTTCGTTCTTGGATTATTTTCTTTTTTACCATCGTTGCTTTCTGCATAACCGGTCAGACATCTTATAGCATCCCATTGGACAAAAAATCCACAATTTTGGCAATAGTTATTTCCTACTCCATCAAACCCAGCTCCACAATTTCCACATATATAACGGTCTTTAATATGCTTTCCCTTGTAAAGTTTAGGCTTGCATCCATCTGTTTTTGAAAATTCATATTTAACTCGATTTATGGCTTTTTCATAATCTTCCCACTTTTTCGTTGGCAGAAAATCTTCTACTTCTTCTGTCAATATTTTCAAGCATCGTTCTTTAGATGTCATTCCCATCCATTCTACCTCCCATAACATTTTTTTCCATTATCTGTATAATTTATACTTACAATTTGGGCATGGTTTTCTTTTGTGAATATCTATTTTGGGGCACCAAAAACTCCTGGTAAATCTTCTTTCTTCAATTATCCCCTGTAAATCTCTAATATTCTTCTGTGTTTTCATAGTACCATATATATAATATCCTACGATACAAAGCGGTAATACTTCCGAACATAATTTAATCATCTCAATCTTAAAAATATCCATATTTGTAATTCACCTCTTTCCTTTTATTACAATAATAAAGCCCATAACGAAATTATACATCCTATAAAACCAATAAGCTCAAATATAACCTCCAGGATGTCACCTATCCATCCATTTAAGATGTCGTTTATCCGTCCTTCTTTATCGTAATTATCTACTACTGTTCTCATAAAAAAGCTTATCATAAAAACTCCAATGCCAAATACTAGCTCCTTACTCATTAATCTTTACCTCACATTTTAATTTCCCTTCTTTTTACTACTTTAATCTCCTCACCGTGAGGAAATATAAATTCCTTTTATATAAAGAAATCACGGTGTATATAAAATGGTATGTTCTCATTTTCCGTACGTTCTGACATATTTTCTTTATTTTCAAATTCCTTCTTATTAATGGTTACATTTGAAAGTTCAGTATCATTTTTCTTCAGCTTTATCTCTATTTTTGCCATAGTTTTTATACACTCAATCATAATTTATCCATCCTCTCCTTATATGTATATAATATACCATATAATATATTCAAAGTAAACAAATAGACATAAAAAAGACAGCTTTATTAAGCTGCCCTTTTATACGTCTATTTATAATCTTCTCTATTTACGCTTGCCATCCATGACGAAACATCTGTTTTAATCATCTTCCGTCACAAAAATCTTTGCCACAAATTTGTAATATTTATTGTTATATGGTGTCCCAATACTTACAACTAAATATGCCGATTTACAAAAGGAATTATCTAATACATTGTAAAAATCAGGATCTGTTACAGGAATATTCTCATAATAATCACCACGATAAAAAAAACATGCCTTTGTTTTCTTTTTTTGCTCCGGTGTTACTACCTGTCGGATAATTAAATTTTTCACTTTTACTAATGTTAAAGAGCGATGAACGTCATTTATTGTATCCTCACTAACATACATGTACGGATTGCCTAATATATATTTATAGTCTCCATTCTCCTTCGGATGAATTTTTAGAACATCCTGCAAAGTAACTCTATCGATAATCTTCATTTTCTCTGTTTTGTCGATCATCACATTCTCCGGTTGTAGCAAATCCCCACATCTTCCAATAATAGGTACCTCAACTACATCTAATATACATACTTCCCTTGTATCTGTCTGCAATTTATAATCAGGAATAGCCCCATGTTTCTCTACATCATCACTAACAAGTCTTACCCATTCACCATTCTCAACATTAATACCAGCAACACACTTTGCTGAAAATTTAGATGATTTTGTTAATATAATCATTACCAACTTTCCCATATTATCTTCTCCTCTGTTCACTGTTTAAATCTAAATATGAATTACGTTGCATTCCATCTTGTTTTTTAAATATTCTGCCAGTAATCTTCTATGACAACACTCTGGTGTTGGCTCAGAACACAATAACAACACTTTTGAATATTTTAAATACTTATTTTCAAAATCTTTTTCTACTTTTCTTTTTATTAATAACTCTACATATTTTTCCTCATACTCACTCCAAGAAATTGTTTCTTTTTTATATGCCTGAAGTATTTCCTTCGTAGGTGCATAAGAAATATTGTGATCGTACTTACAATGACATAATTCTTTCAAAAAATATGACAAATCTTTCCCTTTTGTAAATCCTGCCAGCTGTGATTGATTATTTAATCTTACATCCACTAATATTTCTATTTCATTTTTTTTTATTTTTTCAAAAAACTGTTCTGCTGTTTTTTGAGTGAATCCCATAGTATATATGTCCATTTTTCCCCCTTAAACTATAACCATATCAGTTTTACCACTTGAAATACGATATCCAATTTGTTCGTTTCGCTTTCTATATGCCTGAATAATAAGTTCTGTATCACTCGTGTCTGATATATCATCAAAAAATGATATCTGTCCTCGATCCGGGAAAAACATTTCCAATAGTCTATCATCTAATCCTCTTTGAGTTAAAATACTGCCATTCGGAAGTATGTGACTTACTTTTATTCCCCTTACATCAAAAGCCCTTGCTACCATAATTGCTCTATGACAGTCTATCGGGTCCTTTTCTGTACACATTAATGCTATTCTATTTCCACGATGCAATCCAAGAATAACATTATCCATTCCTTTATTAAACCTAACTGACTTTGCTACTTTTTCAAAGTCAAGGTATCCTTCCCTATTATAAAGTTCCTTTTCTACCGGACGTGCTCCAAAATAATTTCCCATAGGAGAATAATTTATTCCTGCTGTCTTTAATGCTGCCATAATATTTTCTTTATTAAACTGTTCCGCATGGCTTGAATACGGAATGCTTCGCACATCAAGCAGATAATTTATATTGTATTTTTTCAAAAGACTAATAAAATATTCCATCGTATGACGGGAATGTCCTATTGTATACAATCCTTTCATAAATTCCTCCCTTATATTTCTTTTTATTATACCATACTTTTCTACATAAACTACAAAAACTTAATTATTTTTTTCATACTCCGTTTCACACCAACACATAATTTCAAATGGAATCAGATCTTCCAATTCACAATATCTTGAGAAATCGATTCTAGCTGCTTCAAATGCACAATCTACCATATGCTGCATATGATTTTCTCTTTCAGCCTTTCTTCTCCATTCATTATACTTTTCTTGTACATCCTGTTTTTTCTCTAATTTGTCTAATCCTTTTAACATCTTATATTCCCTTCTGCGTTGTTTTTGCATATAGTAAATTGATAACAAGCATAAATTTATTTATCTTATCCTCATAAAAATTCCTACCACTCATACATACAAGCAGTAGGAATTTATTAATTATTGATGATATCTTATTCTTGTTCTCAGGTCGTCCAGAACACTTCCATTCACGATTAACGGTAACTGTACTTCTTTCATTTTTTCTACACCATTTCGTGTTTTATATGCCCTCACAACAATCGTATATGTTTCGTTTTTGTCATGAACACCTGTCGGAATCATAAATTCATTATTTTCCTGTGTTTTTATTTCTGGTACAACATATGTATATATGTTTTTTTCTCGATTTAATGGAAAAGTCACATCATCCGTCTGTTTATCAATCCACTCCTCCGGATAAATAACCTCTATACGCTCAATATGTGTTCCAGCAGTGATTTTAATAACTCCACTTTCTCCAGTTCTCCATTTCTCTCCCTTTGTATAATCTCCAGTATTTCCATCTTTTATTGAAAGATACCTGAATAATTCTGCCTGCAAATCAAAAATATCAACCTGCTTTGTATAGACACGTTCGTTTCCTGCAATATCAAACAAATGAATGTCAATATCTATCGAATTACACGAATCAAATTTAGACATTACATCAATTCCAATATAATCAAACGCTGCACCGGTATAAATATTGGAAAATCTTCCTGAATCAAACTTATATTTCAGTACATCTGTAACGATTTGATCTGTATCCTTAATCTCAAAATATGTAGTACTCAGATCACATCCAGATAACTCTTCCACAACATTATTAATGTTTACATTTAGCAAATCATCGGCTTCATTTATCACAGCATCAACATCTGCCGTAGGTGCAACATAATCAATTTTAACTGTTACATACACATAGCTTTGATTACCTGCTTTATCTCGTGCATAAAGTTTGTAATTAGTTATCCCTTCTTCCGAAATGATTGCATCCACACTCGCACTTATTTTATTCTGTGAAATATTTTTTTGTACTGGGATCTCTGTTTCCGATCCATCATCAGATATTTTTTTTAATACAAGTTCTTCTATACCGCTCCCATTAATATTATCTGCTATATCAAAGTGAAGCGGTACCTCTTCGTTGATCCACCCATATTCCTGTTGTGCAATCGTAATAGTAGGTGCTATTTTATCAATCCAATATTCTGACTCATTGGTGTAAGCAACATGAGAAAGTTCATCATATACTGCAATTCTATATTTTCCAGAAGATGAAATTTTAAAGCTTGCTTGTCTTAAATCAACTTCACCATTAAAGTTAATTGTATTAATTTCTTTCCAACCGTTATCATATTTTTCCAATACCACTTTCATTAAACCAGACTGCAGATCATATACACTTACCGTAACATTAACATCTACATTTTCCCATTTTTCCCCTTCATTTTGAGCATTTACACCTTTCATTTCTACAGAAAGTACTCCATTTTCAATATTTACTTCTACTCCCTCATCTTCTTCCTGAGCCTGAGTATCTGCTTGTAAATTTGCTATAATTGGAGCTTTTCCATCAATATAGAACCAATTTCGTACAATTTTTCCTTGGTTTCCGTCACTATCAACTGCATAACCAATTAAGTAAATACATTCATTTCCATCCGTTTGACTTGCTACATAATGTCTGCCATATGGATTGTCTCCACTTTGACTGAGAATGGTGCTATTTGGTTCAGACAAATAATTTGATGTGATTTTACTTCCATTTGCAGCTTGACTAATAATCTGTGCATCTAGGTAATCCTTAAACCATAGTTTACCGTTATTTGGATTCTGATAAGTTTCTGTCGTATAAGAACCACTACTTTTTACAGGTTCTATAATACTTGTAGGAGGCGTTATATTCCTCCATTTTGCAGTAATTGTATCGATTGCATTATTTGTAGGACCGTATGTATATGTCGCATTTGACGTTAAAGAACTCATTGTACCATTAAATGGATTAGATTTAATCCATTCAACAAATTTCCATCCACCTCTCGTTGGCACAGTAATATCATTTTTTTGATATCTATAATTATTTTTAAAACTTTGTACATTATTGCTTCCATTCCATATTCCACCGTTTGGATCAACTTTTAAAGTAGATGAATTAATTTCTGCATTTGCCATTAAAGCAACATTTTGTGCAGGCATCGTAAACGAAAATGATTTTTTTGTTTTTTCATAAGTACCCGTCCATTTTGTAAAATGATAACCATCTTTCTCTATCGCACTTACAGTCACCTTATCACCTACCATATATTTTCCTTGGCCACGTACACTTTTAATACCTGTACCACAAGAAAGTGACACATTATATATATTAGGATTTACTTTTGTCTTTTTTATTGCTGTCGCTCCACTTGTCATATATGTTTCTACATATATATACTGTGTTTTGTTACTATCCGGTACAGATATTTCTACCTTATCTTGTATATCATATCCATTTTTCGCGCCAAATGTTGTTTCGTGACATACCACATCTTTCCCGTTTGGTTTTAATGTAGTATTTTTCCACTTTGCTAAGCCTTCTAAGGAATTTAATTGAGAATCTGTAGATATATAGGTTCTATATTTCAGGATATAATTATACATCGTACACTTATTAACCAATTCCCCATCATCATACAATGTGAAATTTGTTCCGATTTCGGATTTATCATCCCATTTTACCTGGTATGTTCTCGTTGTTCCATCCTTTAATTCTGCCTTTCCAGATGATTTAGGAAGCCATTTTTGTAAATCTGTAGAAGAAACCTTAACTGTATACTCACTTTTCGTATCCTTATGCATATACCAGGATGTTGTTTTATAAACATTTTGCTCATCTGATTTACTATCATTAGCCAAATGTCTAATTTGCATTTCATCCAAATATAAATCTACATATGGGCAAAAATGTATGATTAATTCATCAGTTGTTCCCTTCTGATGTATCTGCTTTGCTGAGTTAAATCGAACCGTATCTGCCTTTGTTTGAATTGAACCAATTAATATTACCATAAGTAGAAACAATGGCAGCACAGCATATTTAACCAATGTAAACCCAATCTTTTTTTTCATATTCTCTCCTTATCACTTGATTTTTGCAAGAAACATATTTATGACTGTTGCACCAAACAGTGCCGGTATGAATGCAACAGGATTTTTTAATTTAAGTGTTGGAAAATCTATTTCATTAAAATGAGAAACAAATTGTATTACATATGCCATCATTATAATTAATAACATTACTCCCCCCTTTAATTCTCCCATACTTGGCATTGCAATAATGTAAATTGATTCGACAATCAGCACTTCGAAATCTCCCAATCCAAATGCTTTAAATATTTTAGATATAATTAGAACTAAGCTCCAAATTCCCAGAGAGTAAATGTCTATATATCCTATCTGCATCTTTGATACAGTATAAATTAAACACATAGCACCAATTATTAATCCTAATAAGTTAAAGCTTGTATATATTTCCATTTGTCTATAATCTATATAAGCACTTATTGACATATAAGAAATCAACAATGATGCGCATATATACTCTTCCCACACTATATTTACACTTTGTAATGCAAAACTTAATAACGTCATAAAAAACATATAACATAGCGCTATCTTTAAATTAATGCTTAACTTGTTGTTTTCATCATGTCTTTTATAAAATTTAACTGTCATAAAAAAAAATGCTGACATTAATATTCCAGTAATAATTGCAATATGTAGTTTCATTTTCATCCTCATTTATAAAGATAGATCTCCTCACGGTGAGGAGATCTATCTTTTATTCTTATGCCAATCACTTTACCACATTATTTGTTTTGGCAATGCGTACCACACCATTCGAAAGCTGCTGATCCAATAATGCCTCATCTGACTTTTCAATAATGACATTAATTATCATTGCATTTTCATTTGAAGTTGTCCCATCACCAGCTTCGTTTAAATTTTCATCAATAATCTGACCTGATGAATCAAATGCCTTTGTTACATAGACATCCCGGAGTTCATATACTAATTGTCCTTCATCACCAATTACTGAAATATCAATGGTATCTCCCTCTCTAAGAATACCACCCACAAGCTGCGATAAATCAGTAGCATTAATACTTGTTTCAACCGGATCTGATATTTCATGCAACTTCTCATTGATATCTGAAAACTGTGCTGTAGTAATCACATCATTAGCATATAATTCTATAGACGTTCTTTTTCCAATTAATTTTTCCATATCCATCAGTGCATTACTAGAAACCGTGTTTTTTTGTCGTTGTTCAACTGAAAAGTATTTCTTAACGGTTTCTTCATTGATAACAGTCCCTTCTTTTAGGCTTTTAACTGATGGTTTAACGCAAACAACTCCAACCGTTTCATATTTGCTAAGTGCCTGTTCCTGATATTTAATCAATCCAACTGTAACGGCACATGCCAAAATTGCAGATATAAGTATTTTGTATTTTCCCTTTTCTGTTTTCTTTCTTTGTTTTGTATCTTCTTTTCTTCCAAACATCTTATTGTTTTCTCCTTATTAATTTGTGATATCAACGCAGCAATCCTTATCTGCTTTAAACGATGTACTCTGTGAATACCGAACATCAAATTTAATTTTACTGTAAATAGAACTTTTTACAATTTTTGTTCCATCCGGTGCAAACGTGTTTTCTAAGCTATTCTCATATGTATTGACAAGTACTTCTCCCGTTCCCTGCATAATTTGTACTTCTCCTGTCTCCTCATTCACATTATAAATTATGTAATCTGTAACATAGATTGGACCGGAAAAGAAACTCGTATACTCGGAAACATCATTATCATCCAGTCGTAGGTTGTCGTTAAGGCATTTTTTAAATTTCTGATAACTTTTTTTATAATCTGTTACAATGATATTTCCAGTTTTTCCATATTCTTCAACATCAATGATCGCTCCAGCTAATGTAGAAGATACCATTGCATCTTCACACGTTATTTTCATTTCATCGACAAGTCTATACCTGCTACTTATAAAAATCATCGCAACTGCAAACAAAATAAGACAAAATGCTGTAAAAATATTAATAGATCCATTTTCTTTCTTAACACAAAAAGTGATCCATATTTTTTTTAATTTCATTTATTTTCTCCTTAATGTTTTGCTGTTGTTTCTTCCTTAAATGTTTTTCGCACCATAAATGGTTTTTTTGATATGTGAAATAAATCCTTAATTTCCACATCCTCAAATTGCATGTCGCAATCAATTTGTAATACAATTTCCTCCCCATATGTTACAGGACTTGTCGGAGCAGAAATGGATATGTTTTCCACGTATCCAAGATCTATCAATTTCTGCCGAAGATTAGTCATATCAGCCATTGGTAAACATCCATCTGACTCCATAAGCAACAAATATTCCCTTTCAATCTGTGTCACTTTTCTTATTCTGTTATGGTTAGTATTGAAATTCACATCCATAATCATCATAATAAAAACACCCAAAACAGCCATAAAAACCATCAAAAATGATGAACTTACACCACTTTTCTTTTTTGTAACATACTTACTGTCAAAAATATTTTTCTTCATTTTTTCTCCACAAATAGATAATAAAAATATAGGGAAACCATCTCAGTTCAAAATGGTTTCCCCAGTATTCTTTTTACCCTTTACCAGCTTCCAACGGATGTCTTGATTTTTGTTCCAATGGATTCGATAACTCCTGATAACTGATCCCTAAAAATAACTGCTAACGCTAATCCTACAACACAAGCAATTCCAAGATCCACCCAATGAGATCCCTCCCGCTTAGCTGTCAAAAAATCTTTCATCATGTTTCCAGCCTTCCACTTCACTCCGATTAATTTTGAATCCGTTTTCTTTACCAGTTCATGCATAATTTTTTTCCTCTCTTTTCTCTCTTTTCTTTATTTTATTAAAATTGCAAAAGTACACTTTTTAGAGTTACTCCAGCAATATAAAATACCACTGCAAAAAGTCCGATAACAATCAAAATTCCTAGTGTATTATAGATTTTCTCTATTTTTCTCCTATATTGCTGATTAATCAGCTTTTGCACATCAACATTCTTTTTGGTTATGTTATCCAAAATTTCTGCTGATTGTCCAGACGTCAACGATTGTTCCAAAATTGCGCATAAAGTACTTATCTGCCTATTATTGAATTTTGCATTAAGTTTTTCTAATGCCTGTTCTATATTTCCGTCTGTCTTAATATCAAGATAAGCTGCCAGTAATGCATCCTTTAATCTTTTATTGGAACAATTTTGATAGCAAAAAAATATTGAGTCTGTTATATAAACACCTGCTCTGACCTGAATTTTTAACACGTCATATGTATTTGAAATATCCAACATCATTTTTTGATTAGCATTTTCATTATTGTTTTTTACAATGACATCAATTCCAAAAAATCCAATAACAAAACACAGAATAAAAACAGCTATTTTCTGTATAATCGGCAGTTCGATTGAAACTCCAATCAATGTTCCAAACACAATTCCAACTAATCCCTTAAAAACAATATACATAACAGGATTAATACTGTTTGATAACATATACGCCACGCCATTTTCTTCTATAAACGTAGCAATTCGATCATAATTAAAATATCTACCTTTAGCAGCCTGCAGACGATATAATAAAATTGATTCCGTTGCCTCTTTTACCGTATTTTGTATAGGTTCTATGTAGCAAGCAAGAAATGTAAGTACACCACTAACTACAATCAAGAATGTGATCATGCTGTTCAACACTGTCATAATGCATATCCTCCTATTCTTTTTCAGGAGCAAAAGTTACATATAAGGCTGCAATGGCAATAATAATATAATACAATATGATGATTTTCCCCAAAATGTTGCTTGTAAGAAATTCTAAAATGTCCATTTCCGTAATAAGCCCCATTATATAAAAACCACCAATAACTATTACTGCAAAAATAACCATTTGCATACCACCATCAGTTCTTGCATCCTGGCGATCTCTCTTACCGTCCAAATATGTCCGCAGTTGTTCTTCGGAATCCTTTACAATTACATGATAATCAAGTACCTTTGTACTGCAGAGTTGTAAATTTCCTATTATTTCTCTTAATTTTTTATGTGGAATTTTGTATTTCAAGTGCCGAAAAGCCGTATCTTTGTCACCAATTCCGATTGCTTCAAAATAAAACTCCTCCACATACCCGCGTAATGGTTCATGTAAAGATGGATAAACATTTCCCATTATATCAACAATATCATCACTAGACTTTGCATAAGCATCAATCATGTCAAGGAATACTCCCATGTCATCTTCCATCATTTTAGCTTTTGACATTGCACTAACATTCATTGCAATATATGGTAATGCAGCACCAATAACAAATGCCGCCATTCCAAAAATTACACTTTCAGAAATTTTTAAGATACTGATGAAGCATATTGTTCCAACGACAATATCCAGAGCAATAAATATTTCGGTTGTAAGAAAATGAATTTTTTGTCTTAACCCACTTTGAATTAATAAAATATCAATCTGTGTTAACACATCTACATGTTCTCTGTTTCCTTGTGCAATCATTAAATTTTCTTCTGCAATCTGACGGTTTTCAGATACCTGTTTTAATTTGTCATATGCATTAATCAACATTCTTTTATCATGTATATATTTTAACATTTGATAAAAAAAATACATAATAATGATATACACCATACACCATCCTACAATCATCTCTTTTTCCTCTCTTGTCTGTTCGTTAATATTTATATAAAATCTACTCACGGTGAGAAGATTTTATTTTTTATTCAAAGGTAATATGATGATATATCAGTTTTTTAGAAACATCATCATACCCCATAACCTCCGCGACATCCTTAATCTCAAAGTCCTGAACATAAACCACCGTATTAAGTCTTTTAAGCATTTCTAATGCCTGTTCTTTTGTATATGGGGTATCATATGTAACATAATCGGCTAATTTATCCATTCCATCTTCCACAGAGCTGCCATGCGCCGTACACATTCCAATCGCTCCTGTCATAATACAATTTAAAAGATATTTTGCTTCACCCCCCTTGACTTCTCCAATGCCGATATAATCAACATCAAACAACATTGCCATTTTTGCCAAATCTTCCAGTGTATACGTTACTTTTCCTTCCCCATTTGTCATCAACGTATGTAAAAAAATCATTTCCGGATGTGGCACATAATCTATATCTTTACCTTTATTGTTTAATTCTTCATTATCCTGAATAAGCAACACTGCTTTACTATGAGGAATATAGTCAAGAAGACCATTATAAAAAATAGTCTTTCCGCTACCCGTTTTTCCGACAATCAAAATTCCTGTCGCTTCGCGTATTCTGTTTTTAAAATATTCATTCTGTTTTTCATTTACCAGCAAACCATTTTTTTCAAAATATGTCAGGCTTTTATGTTCTTTGGGCAACTTTCTTATATGAAGTACCGGTTCCCTAGATGAAGTAACTGAATCAAGAGCTATCGTAAATCGTAGGGTCCAATTATCAGAACTATCGTTATCCGTAAATGACAAAATAGAATTTATTAATGAAAGATTTTTTCCATTTCTTGTTGCAATAGAATTAATGAATCTATCATAACTTTTTGCTGAAGGAAATTCCACACCTGCCCCCATTCTTTCGCCTTTCTTCTTAATTCTAATATGGTTATGGAATATTACCTTTATATCTGTTATGTCCTCATCGGCAATAATAGGATCAAGAACTGAAAATCCCCATAAATAACTTTGAAATTTTACCATTATTTCTTCGGTATCATTGATTCTATTTTGTGGGAGCACTTTATGAAGATAATTTTCCGCATCAAAGAGAAATTCTTCTCTTGTAATTTCCCCCTTAGACACCTTCAAAAAACTTTCATTTGATATAGTGTTAAAATAGCTAACAAGCATATCTACATAGTCATCCACTGTTCTTTCAATTATTATTTTTGGCATATATTATTTAATCTCCTCACGGTGAGTATTTTAACAAAGTTTGACATTTTATGTCGCATCATTGATTTGAAGTTTATATTTTTTTCATAAAAAAGTCAATATAAATTACTAAAAAAAGATAGCATCATTAGTCTAACAGACTAAACGCTATCTTTTTTAACAAACTAAATTTAACCTTATTATTTATATTGCTTTACCAAATAATCCTATCTGCCCCTTTCCTTTTCTTTTTGAAATTCTTGTTTTTCCTTTTGATTAATTTCCATTCCAGCACTAACACCAACCTCTTTTTTCTTTGCATTGTTGATCCTTTTAATATATTGATACCTACTGATTTCTTGCTCAAAGCATCCATTACCGCTCATTGTATTTGCATTAATACGATAAATGCTTCGCATATAATCATCATATTTTACAATCTTATCTGTTATATCCTGTACTTTATCCATAAGTAATTTGAATTGTTTACTATACTTTTGATAATTTTGAATAAGTTTTTCCTGATCTTCCAGATCTTTAAATCCTCGTATTAAGAGCCTTTCCTGATATCCTTTTGCCAATGATTCTAACCGTTGCAATTTTTCCGAATCCTGGTTAATATTGCTTTTTTCATTTTCTATTTTTTTTAGTATATCTCGATATTGATTTATAATTATGACGTCCTCCCCATTTCGAACCAATAATTTTTTTATAGCAGAAAATCGATTATCTATATTCTTCCTTTGGTTATACAACAATTCTATGCTGCATAACGCTTCTCTTACACTATATATATTTTCATTCTCTGCAAATTCCAATAAATCAATATTCTCTTGAATACATTCAAAATAATATTTTAACTTTTTATCCTGCCATACATACTTTTCATACTCTAAATCATCTTCCCGCTTAAACTTTTTATTATTCCAATACTGTCTTGTTTCATTTTGAATTAATTCATGATAATACCGTATATCTTTTATGAGCGTAATATCATCCTCAGTTCGAAATCGATATACAGTATTTCCATTTTCCATAGTAATGCTTCTATATTTTGTATTAAGATCTTCTAATGTTTTTCCATTAAACTTAAATATATAATCTTGCCTTTTGTAATACTGATTTTTCCATTTATGGGCTTCGATATCTTTCTCATACTCTTCATGCCAATTTAATTCATTATTCTTTTTCAAGTTATTTTCTCGAATATATTTTGTTAAATTTTCCCTTAGAAAAAATCCATTCTTATCTAACTGATAATCCCTTATTCCGCGTTCTCGAAAAGGTAATTTAAACGTTATATATTTTAGATATTCGCCACTCTTTTTTTTATACTGAATATCATATCCACTATCAATTAAACGTTCAATTAATTCCTCGTATGATTCTACAAATGGTAACAATGCTAAAATATCTGATTTACATATTTCTTTTGTATTCCAATTATTTCTTTCCCATTTTTCATATGCATCTGTCGATCGATAATCAGTCATTTTTAAATGTGTTTTTTCATTTCGCTCTTTACTATAATATCTTTTATAATCCTTCGTTTTTTCTAATATTTCAAATCCATTTTCTTTTAATAGCCGATCAGATACTTTTCTTATCAAATCTTTCGTTTCATCTTTATCGAGCCATTTCTTTCCTGTAAACATATTTACAGCATTTATAGCAAAATGATTATGAATATTATCTGTATTGATATGAGTAGACACAACCACTTGAAATCCATCAAATACTTCTGTAGCTAATTGCACACCAATATCATGAAATTTTTCTATATCAACCATTGCAGGAGACTCTTTAACACTCTGAATCAAATGGTATCCAATAATATCATCTCCATCTTTATTGTATCTAACTCGCACCTGTTTCATTTCCTTTGCTGCATAATATGGATCTGGCGAACAATTTATATATGATGTAACTGTTTCAAATACAATTTTTTCTTTTTCAGTTTTATCACCAGATACATATTCTATTACCTTTAATGCCTCTTTAACACTTTCACGATCATTCAAGTTAACTTTTTCTAAATCCAATTCTTTTAACTTATCTTTCGTGTTATAAAGTATAGTTGCAATCATTCCACCTGATCCATTACTAAAGCTTCTTTTAATTGGAAATATTTTTGTATATCCCATATCGTTTTCTCCTAAATAAATTTATCATATAGATCATTAATGGCTTTGAAAATAATACTTTGCATCTGTTCAACTTCTTGCTTTAATTGTACATATTTTTCTTTCTCATCATTATCAACATCCTGGCTTATCATATTAATTCTTTTTCCAATATAATTTAACTCCAAAGATATATTTTTAAATTCATCTGGATTTATTTGTAATTTATTCTTTTGTAAACCTAACGTTCTTAAAAAATCACTTACATTCATTCCTTGCATTTTTGCATTTTCTTGTATTATTTCTTTTTCCGATTGCAAAACGTATATAAGAATAGGTTTATCTCTTCTTCTTGATTTCATTTGTACCTCCTGTGACTGTAGCTTTATTTTATATGTTTATTTTAATATGCAGCTTTTCCTTTATCAATGTCTTTTTTATGTTTTATATAGTCTATAGGGGTCTTAGGGGCAAAGTCCCTAACAAGCGACCTTTGTATATACACAACTATCATCAAAATAAAATGACGATGATAGTTGTGTATATACAAAGGTCATTGCTTGCTATATAAATTACTTTATTTCATATACCTAACAAATACTCAGCTTCTCACGTTCGATCAATACACACAAACAAAAAAAGTGGCTCTCTTTCTTCAAAAAGAGAGCCACTTTTTTTGTAGTATCTAGTATCTTTTCATATGTTTTTCTAATAGGCTTTTTATTATCATATATGCCATATATATTTCAAACAATCTACAACAAACACCTATATTTTCACTCCGTCCCATCTTACATATATCCATAATCATTTTATATGCATAAACTCCACCGGACATACCAACAATAAACATTGGAATAGATAATATTGCCAGGATGTTATGTATGGAAAGTTCAAGCAAATAAATAATTCTATCAAAAAAATCCATAACATCACATATATAATTTCTTACTATCTTTTTTTTATATCTGCTTTCAATATCAATCATTTTTCTCATAATATTTATCTGCTCCTTTCTTTCATGTTATCTTAAAAAAACACAACAACCATAATTGCTATAATGAAAAAAAATCCAGCAAAAACTTCTAAAACAAATGCAATATTTTTATTTATTTTATTAGCCATAAATAAAAATATTATAGATAAAATGCTACAAATTTCTATAACCCCGCCTATCAAATAATGCTTTCCATATATAATTCGAACAATGCAAGTTAATATTTGTACCATATTTATAGTTAATATGAATTTCTTTGTTGACTGTCTCAAAAATATTTTTTTCTTAGGAACGTATATATTATCTGCTTCTATATAATCCAGATCGTTCCATACACCATAAAATTTCTTCCAATTTTTTTTTATATCCATTTCTTCTCCATATCTATACAATAAACGGTATATCACTATATTTTTCTTTTTTTAATTTTTCCAATTCTTTACATAAACATTCCCGTTTCTTCTTCAATTTTTTATATTTTGTCTGATATTCATTAGCTGATTCCAAAATCAGTTTTTTCATATTTTCATCACTACTTTCATTCAATTTTTTTTGCCATGCTTTCATTTGATTGAAGTAAAAATTTTCTTGATTTCTAACTTCCTGTAAAACTAAATATTTATCTTTAAAATATTCATAATACTCAATAAATTTTTTTATCTTTTCATTATCTTCTCCAACTGCATACTTATTAATTAATTGGTTCATCTGTTCAACAATATACAATAAAAATCGAACTTCCCCTACATCACATTTTATATCTCCATTTTTAATAGAAATCATCAAAGCTTCTTCTGACATTTTAAAACCTCATTTACTTCTCCCAACGTTTATAGCGTTGGGAGAAAACCTTTAATTAAACATCTAAAACTTTTAAAATATATGCTCTATCTGTCAACTGTTCTTCTTCTGCAACTGTACAAGAATTAACTTCATGAACCGTCTCTGAAAAATCATTTATATCCATATTTTCATTATATGGTATAACAATCATTTCATGCACCGACGACGGTAAAATTAATACTTTTGAAGTGTTATATTGCACCGCAATTTTTTTCAACAATCGTCTATTTAAAATTGCAGATGCACCATAACGTTTTTTATAATTACTTATAACAAACATTGGATGTAATTTTAATCCTTCATTTAATTCGTCCTCTAATCCGGTATCAAAAAACACTTCCTTTAATACTTCTTGTATACTTTCAATTTCTGAATTTTCTATTGTATTTCTTAATGCCTGTTCCCATACTTCATGCATATCCATATTTAGTAAATTTTTTCTTACTTTTATGACTCCGTCCGACACATCAATGAATAAGTATTCCTCAATCCCATTTAAAAAACTTTCTCTTTTTTCTAATGGTTCAGAAGATGATTTCTGCATTCCAATATAAATTCTTTTCATTATAAATTCTTTATCTTTCAAAAGATTTACATCAAACTGAAAACCTCTATGTTTTTCATAAAAAGCTATTACATAGGATACACTTTCTTCTAAATCATGCTGTCCATCCAATTCATCTAAATAAATAATAGGCGTCGTAGATTTATTTTCCTCTTTTATTATGATACCATGCCAAATAACACCATTTTTCACAGTATCAATTGCACTCGCGTTATACCCCCTTTCAATTAACTTCTCAATAATTTTTTCTCTCATGTTGATACCTCTTTCTTTCTGCTTTTTAAGCTGTTTTTAACTTACAAATATATTGTATCATGTATAAATTATACCGTCAATAAAATATTAAAAAAAAGATATCAGCATTATCTCTTTGATGTAATTTTTTCTTTTTTTCAGTTCCTGCAACGGAACGTTGCCCGCCCTCAGAATGAGGGCAGGAACTGTCCGCTATAAATTTCAATTTGTTGTAATTATGTACACAATAATTATAGTAATAATACATATATTGAAAATAATGTTTAAATGTTTATCTGCCCTGTCAAATACACCTTTTTCTACTTCGGGTATAAATTCATTATAATGAAGCAAAAAATATTCCGTAATTGGAATCCCTTTTTTCTGCCTATCTCTTATAGCATAACCGTATGTATAGCCGAATAGGTTATGCTTATCCTTTTCATCAAGAGAAGAAAGAAATTCATTTATTTCTTCAGGTTTCTGTAAGTTTAAAATGCTATAATAGTTTTTTCTTAACTTCTTATCAATTAACAATTCCAACATTTATTTTTATCTCCTTTAAATCTCAGTTTTAATTTTGCGCTCTGATATTGTGCCAGGGAAGATTATAATATCTCGGATAGAAACCAGCGGGGATCATTTTGTCGGTGTCTTCTAGCCACCATTCAGGATAATCATATTTATCACAGTATTCTTTTAACTGTTCCTCAGATAGATTTATTATCATTCTCATCCAACGAGCTTCATATCCTTCACCACCGCCCATTCTCCATCCAATTGTGGTTGATGAATACATCGGAAAGACTATGAATGGTGGAAGTGGAACATGATCAATTGTGTGGTTATCTATTCCAGAATATATAATATCTACATATTGTTTTACCATCTCTGTAAATTGAGGAAATACTTTTTTAAATTCCTGATATCCTTCCGTATCACTACCTAGCATATTGCGGAATCGTCCATTGTTATAAGATATAATAGGATTATACAAGCTGAATATCTCTTCTTCTAACTGAGAGATTGTTTTTGGCATCTTTGACTTGCCAAGAAGTCCAATAGTAGCCAATAATTCACATATTTTAAATAAATATTTTTTGTCTTGTTTTTTAGTCATGTTTCACATACCTCACTAAATTTTAATTTATTCATTTCTGTTTCTCCTTACTACAGTTTCGATTCATCATTAATTTCGATAAGGAACTGTTTTTCTTTCAGCCTTTCAAAAACTGTCTGTCCATTATCAGTTTTAATGTAGGGAAGAAAAATTTCCTCAAATCTAACCATTTGCATATCCAAAAGAGCCATCTGCGTTGCTACCCAGTCTTTTAAAATTCGCCAAGCCACTCGTTCTGCTTGTTCCCTAGTTGCCTTGATATTTTTAGTACCTTTTTTCTTTTCCCGTATCAAGACTTCAAAACACTCATCAATCTTTACCGGTAACCGTACCGGAATCTGCTGTACACTTGTATCAATTAAAAAAGATAATCCTGTGATACTTTCTCCGTCATAATTTTTCATGATACTCTTTGCATTATGCTTTACAAGAGTATGTTCGATCTCTGATACCGTCTTGTAACTATCCACTGTTGTTGTGTAATTCAATATTGCCATCTCTTTTTTCCTCTCATTCCTTTTTGCTGATGGTGAAAATGCAAATTTTGAGCTTGTCTTATACCATTGGCATTAAGTGGTTCGGTTTCATTTGCAATTATATGGTTCTTTCCCATATCGGTCTCTCCATGTCTTACAACATATAAATTCATTACTTTTAAATCCTTATTTAGTTTTCTTGTATTTGCATCTGCGCCACACACAATTGACCTTATAACTATTTTCTTTGTATAGCTTATTTGTACATTCCCCATTAATACTGTTATAAATACATTCCTTACAGTAATTAGATTACATACCCATTATTTTTTCATATTCTTCAGATTGTCTGGATATTTCTTCAAGCTCTAGGAACTCTTTGTATGAACAACCTTGCGCTTGTGCGATTTCCCAACGCTCTTGTTTTTTCAGTTCCTGTTCCTCTTTAATTTTGATATCACGTATCTCTAAAGTCAGATTGTCAATTGTACTATCTAAAATTCTACATACTCTTTCGCTTTTTGTGATCATATCTGTTTGACCTGCTGTTGCTTTCTTTTTATTCAGCTTTTCAATATATTTGTCTGACTGCTCACTGGTAATATAATCGCTCGCATACCAATCATTTATCTCTGAATCTGTATAGCATTTTTCCCCACAGACCATAACATATACATCATTTACTTTTGCTCTTTCTTTGGCAGCTTTCTTCAGGTATTTATCTTTGATTTTTCTATATTCATCTCTTACCGTCTGCAAAGCTGTTAATTCTGCATTATCCATACTCAATACCTCTCTAAATCCTTATTTTCAGTTTAGTTATTTTCCTCAAAGTATAAAACAACTGGCTTTTTGTTCGGAATTACCAGCCCAAACCTTACAGCATTCTTGTATGTAGTACTATCACGCATCAGTGTATCAGGCATGGCTTCTACCATCTTTCTGAATCCTTCAAGTGTGGACCGACTCTTATAATGATTGCAGCTCCGGCAGGCAGGAAGCATGTTATCCACTGTGTCTGTTCCCTGCTCGCTCCATCCGTTCAATGGTATCACATGATCAATCTGCATATCCTTGTATTCCAGACTGCATCCGCAATAAGCGCAGTGTCCATCGCATTTCTGATATATTGCATTCTAATGCTTTTTGGTATTGCTTTTCTCTTATTTACCATCATATCTACCTCATTTTCAGTTTACATGATTAACGATATCTGTCCGTTTTCAACTTCATAATTCATCCACAGTGTTTCTGTCCTTGCACGTCCTCCCTCTGCTCTGGTATACTTCTGAACCTTATTCCATCCCTGGAGTATATCGTTATACATATCATTGTCATATCCTGATAGAAGAATTTTCCCCGGATGTTTAACCAGAGAATTTAACAATTTTTCATGATCTGCATCCTTCATTTCATGTTTATAAAGATAATTTTTCCGAGTTCCGTGTAAATACGGCGGATCTGCATAAATAAAAACATCTTCTGTATCATATCTTTTTATCAATTCTACGGCCGGCAAATTCTCAATCTGAACACCCTTTAATCTCTCAGTTGCTATTTTCAACGTTTCAGGAAGTTCACTCCACGCTCTGGCTGGATTTGGAGAATTAGTCTGTTGCCCAGATTTAAACCCGTTTTGATACAAATTTCCACATCCAAATCCCATCCAGCATTTAACAGCAAACCTTCTTGCCCGTTCCAACTCATCTTCTGATTTTTCGTAGGCTGCTTTATACTCTGACCTGGAAAATGGTGTAAACTCTATCACCCGTTCCAGTTCTCCACTCCGGTCTCGCAATATTCGAAAGAAATTTACGATTTCTTCATCGATGTCATTCACTGTCTCTATATGACTTCTTTGTTTGTTAAGAAGAACAGCCAAACTACCTGCAAATGGTTCTAAGTAGACATCATGCTTTGGTATATATCCGCATATCCATGTTGCCAGACGATTTTTTGCTCCTGGATACTTTAAAACACTTTTCAATTCGGCACCTTCTTTCATTAAATTCCAATTTGTAGATTTAATAACCTTTTTAATTTTCCATATATTTTTTTATAATATTTTCCACATCAGAAAGTTTTATATAACAATTTACTTTATCACCTTTATTCACATGGGAATCCCCAGTTTTTGCACATTCATTAATTTCTCTAATAATTTTTTTTCTAATTTCTGTAACATTTTCCTTCAAAAAAAGTTCCTGTTCATCAATTACATTTTCAATATTTTCCTTATACCATCTTTCGCATTCCGCAAACTGTTCATCCCATGAATATAGTTTATCTCCCATATAATCAGCAAACCTTTTTTTTAATGATTCAAGTTGCTCCTCTTCTGCCTTTATTAGTTCAAGATTTAATTCTAAATCCGCTTTTATTTCTTCCACATATTCCTCGATACAAGAATATACTGGAACAGCCTCTTTTTTCGAATTATATCTTACAATATCTTTCCATTTATCACCTGGATGCTTTATTTTTTCTTTATCTATCTCAACTTCCACTTTCCAATCTTTGATATTTTCTTGTATTTTTTCAATGTCTATAAATTCATAAAACGGATCTGGATCACACCCAAAGAAAAAATTGGTCATATTGCGTTCTACAGACTCAGATGCAAACCAACAGCGTTCTGCCCACATTGATATATATTCACGCTCATCACTTCCGTTAGAATATGTTCCGCAAACCAAATCACCAATGAAATTTTCCAACAGTTCAGATGCCGTCATATTGTAATTTAATGCCTTTTCTGCAAGTCTAATTACATCTGCATCAGATAAATTTAATTTATAAGTTCTTGATTTGATTGTTGAAATCTCTTTTTCTTGTATTTTCCCATATGACATATAAATTTATCTCCTCTATCAAAAAGTCTCCTCACCGTGAGGAGTCAACAACCTTAAGCCGCCCGGTTTCAAACCCTTTTAAATCAACCTTTTTCATTTTTTTATCTCTCATTTTCAAGACGTGCCGCAATGTATTCCAGCACTTCTTTCTTTATCTCCGCCCACTCTTTACCGTCGATATAAATATACTTATCGCAGCTCTCCCCGGAACCCGTCGGGGAATGATCTGAAATTCTCAGATCGAAGCTGTCAAGATAATCGCCGTTTTCGTTCTGTATCTCGACGTTGATATAATTACTCATGCCGTAACATCTGGATGATTCATGATAACATGAGACGTTTTTAAACTTTCTTTCAATCTGTCCCGGCAATGCCTCACATCTTTTTTCAAGGTATGATCTGCATGTCTGGTATCTGTTTTTTAACGTATCATTGTCAAATCTCATATCCGTTCCCTCCTGTGTACTGGTTCATTGCCTTTCGACAATATTATAATAACATTCTGTGCCTTATATGTCAATATATTTTTGTGCCTTATTTTAAAATTTTTTCATCATGTTCTAATTTTTCCATTACGGCAAGTTTAATAAAATCATTGACGCTTTTATATCCGGCTTTTCGAATCCTTTCTTTTGTTCCAACTGCAAAACGGCAGTTGACCCGTTCAAATTTTTCATCATATTTATATACTGCTTTTCTCTGCGCTTCTGTTGTTTTTCTATCCTCTTCCATTTATAATACTCCTTTCTTTCCTTAATTTGTTCTATTATAGCATTTTGTGCCTTATATGTCAATTAAAACGATTTTCTTCATAATAAATAGTTTCTATTTTTGCGCCTTATATATTTTTACCAATATACGTAACATTTTTGTGCCTTATATTTGTTTATTGTGCCTATTGTTTTTGTGCCTTATATAATGTATTATAATCTCAACAGGAAAACAAAGGAACGGAGGACATGAACATGAAAACATATGAAATCAAGATCACAGGCAGCAAATACAATGACAATTATTTCTTCTTTGCTCCAAAAGACGGAGAAATTGAAGAAGAAGTTGCGGCGATCATGAAAGAAATGAAAGCCGGGAACATTTCAAGATTCACAGTTGAGGAGGTAGCAAAAATGACAGCATTAGAAAAAAGATACCAAGTTGCGATTGATAAAATCGGTCATGCAAGATTGTTAAATCTTCCGGAGCAAATAAAAGAATTGTTAAAAAATACAAAAGACTTGAAAACCAAAACGGAATTGCTAGAAGAGATAGCCAAAAATATTTAGTCGAAACCGCCCCGCGGCGGTCCGCAGGAACTGCCCCACCTGCACCGATGAGACAGGGCATAAAACGAAAGGATGGTTGATTATATGAAGATGATGGCACTTGAAGAAGCGAAAGAATACACACGCCAAAAGTTGGCACCGTATTACAGCAACGAGCGAATCGAGAACGTTGTAAAACAGTATGTTTCCGTTGTTCGCCCAGGCGTTGTCTTAGTTGAAAATGAAAATGTGGGACTTATGGAACTGTATCTATAATTAGCCGCCGCAGAGAATGCACGCCGGATCACTACCGGCGGCGGTTTTACCCAAAAGGGATTTTATTTTTAAGGAGGATTTACAGATGACACAATTAGATAATTTAAAAAAACAGATTCAAGAATTAGAAGAGACATGCGACGCTGCGCGGGATAGAATTAAAAATGAGAAAATATCATTTTTAAGCATTTATGAAAACCGTGCATCATTTTTTATCAACAAAATAGAAGTTGTGAACGTGTCAGCTCTGGGAATAAGGTTTTGTATTATTTTTGAAGATGAAAAAGAACTTGCAATCACGGTCAGTGATTATATAGAGAATATAGCATTTTAAGCCGGGAGCATTCCCGGCTTTATCCAGTTACCGGACTCATTCCGGTGCTTTTATTCAAATGCACCTTGACAATTCATACTTAGGTGCCGTAGATAATCGTTACGGTCATGGTTCCGGTACAGATTATACCGGTTCAATGCAAATGGCATACCACGATCGCCTGTGGCTATACTAAAATCCGGCATACATACGGAATGAAAACATTTTAAATGCTCCAGGTACTTATCCGGGCTATTCCAATACGTTTATACGACAATGTCTGAACTATATTTACTAACAATTTTTTCCATCTGTTTAATCATTTGTTTTCTTTCATTTCTTCTTTTCTTTACAAGCTCTTCTTCATTTTTTTCTGCCTTAGCATCTAAATCCTTTAAAATATTTAACATTTCTTTTGCCCTTTTTTCACTTACATTCATTTTATTGTCATAGATTTTATATAAAAATTGTTTTGATATGCCCATTTCAGCAGCCATATCTTTTACATCTAAATCAAATGCATTTGTTTTAAATTGCAATTTCATCTCATTTCTCCTTATATATGCTCTCAGTAGATAACATTTCACGCTTATATTTATAAAACGTATTTCTACTCATTTTCGATAATTTACCTTTTAAAAGATCTATTGTGTCTTTGTCATTCATGTTACCACAAAAACTTTTATTATGTGTGTAAATAATACTTTTTGCCACAGCAGATTTCTTTGTAACTATTTGCGTTCCATTTTTCCTTCCAATTTGCTTTCCTTCTAACCTTGCAGTTTCAATTCCTTCTCTAGTTCGTTGCCTTAAATCATGTACTTCTTTTTCTGCCTGATTGAACGCAATTTTAATTTGTTCCCTAGCCAATGCCAACAAATATCTATTGACACCTTCTAATATATAATCGGCATCTGTCCCAGTAAGCTTTATTTGCCCATCCAATGCCTTTTTATAGCAACTTGTGTTTATATGTGGCTCTTTTAAAAAATACAGTTCTATTCCATTTTTAAACAGTTTCTCATATGTTTTAAATCCCTCTTCTGCGTTACGACTCATTCTCGACACACTATCAAATATTATTTTGTCTCCTGGATTTACCTTTAAAAGAATTTTTTCAAATTCCTTTCTTCCCTCTATCTGTGCTCCCGTATACATTTCCTTAACGATTATTGCTTCAGGAAATTCCTTTTTTATATTTCTTACTTGTCTTTCAATATTTTGTTTTTTTGTTGATGTTCTACAATATCCGTATTCCATAATATCCTTTGCAAAATATATCAAAATAATCGTTCGTTTATAATGATACAAACATATTTTTTATTATATCACATTTTCTTTATATATTTAATACTTTTTTATGCAACGTTTAAATTGGTACTTTTTTACATTTAGTACTCGTACACAACAAGATACATATTAAAAGAGCCATTCAATATGAATGGCTCTTTCACGTAAGTTAAAAACATAAAGGTATCTTTCGAATGCCTCTAGGGTACTAAAATTATATTATAAAAATAAAATTTTGTCAAATACCACTATTCTATTCTTTTTCCAGTACATTACAGAGATTAATTAATGTATCTCTGTTTCTTTTTAGCTCCTGCAAACACTTTTTACTTAAATCTTTATTCTCATCAGAAGTAAAATCATATAATTCATTTGCAAGTTTTTCTAACATATCTGACGACAATTCAATAAAACCTTCTCTTTCACGATCATCCCTAAAAGAATAATAACCCTTACCTAAGGTTGTAATGCAATTTGCCATGCTCTTTGTCAGTTTTTCTCCCTTTCTATATTTAAGTTCCGGATTTTCAGACAATGTATCTTCTTCATTTTCATTATCCAGTTCTTCCAGATTTTCTACTGGAGCGACAGAATCTAACTCAACATTCTGTCCTTCATTATTGTTATCTTCTTCATAAGTCGGCTGATTTGTTTCTACTTCCGCTTTGACTTCATCTTTTTTTTCTACGATATCTACTTTCTTTTCTCCAGTTTTAATTTGTTCAATTATTTCTTTACACTTAGTTCTTGTCGGCTCGATACCATTCTGTATACACTGAACAATTACCTCATACACTTCCATTTGTTCTTCCTGTGTCAATGTAGCCATAGGAAGTAAACTTGACATTCCCACTTCTTCTAGCCGGACTAAATCCCAACAAGGAGCAATAATTTTATTAAATCGATTATACCTTTCTGCCTGCTGTGGTGAGATCCCAATCCTCTTTGCTACTTCATTAATAATACTACCCTTAAATCCGCTTTCTTTAAGGTACTCTTCATGCATTTTATATCTTTTACAATACAACAACGGATCTTTCGCGCTATCTCTATGAGAATTTGACATCAGAACATAATTATATATATTCTGCTCATTCTCAAAATGGCGAATAATACATGGAAACTTTGTCATTCCCTCTTTCACACCAGCGCATCTTCTTCTATGTCCTGATACGATCATGTATTTGTCCGGTTCCATTCCATAATCTGTAACTTCGATTGGATCTGAAAATCCATTTTCCCGAATTGCAATCTGAATATCTTCTGTCTGTGTAACATCCTCATTGTTTCTTGGATAATCAATTAAATTTTCATTATCAATTATCTTTAAAGATAAAATTTGTGATTTTTCATCACTTTTTTTTGCTACATTTTTAATTGTGTTTAAATTTTTTACATTGAGTGCCATTTTAATACCTCTACTTTCTATTTTTAACTTACGATTTTAAAGTCTATTAATTATCTCCTGTGTAAGTTGCTCCATCGTATCCTTTACATTTGTTTTTTTATAAAAACTAATCGGTCTACCAGCCAACTTAGAATCTACAATTGCTGCAGAATGTGGTATCTGTACATCAATGAACGTATCAAAACTACTTCTCATAAGGCTTAACAATTCACGCTGTGTTCCGACACGTCCATCATACATCGACATGTAAATTCCTAAAATATTTAGATTAACATTTTTTTCACGTGCCTGATCTACCTTATCAACCAAGGCACCATATCCTCTAATGCTATCAAGGTCACTTGACATTGGAACCAAAATACCATCTGCAAGCTGTTCTAACACGATTTTTTCGATTGCTCTATTCGAAGGTGGACAATCAATGAGTACAAAATCATACTCATTAAAATCATCCATTTTATCGCTCAACTCAATTTCTTTAAGCAGTCTTTGATTTTCTAATTTAGGACTGTAAGGTAATACATCAATTCCGACATATGTTGGTTTTCTGCAACCAATTTTTTTCGTGTAGTTCTTTTTTACAACATCTTCAAAAGCTGCATCCCCACGGAAAAAATCCAAAACATTTTTCCCATTATCTGAATATTCACTTTCATCTTCACTTAATAAAGCATTTGTCGTATCTCCCTGCTTATCTAAATCAACCGCTAATACCTTCATTCCATTATCTGCCAACACACCAGCAATATGGAATAATGAAGTTGTTTTTCCACAACCACCCTTCGAGTTAAAGAATCCAATTTTTTTCATGTCATTTCTTCCTTTCTCTTTCTGTTCTTAACTTATGTATAAATTATACCCTTTATAGGTAGGAATGTCAACATAAATATCATAATAACAAAAAGAGATTTCTGTAAAATCATTCCCATTTGTTCATACTTTTTGCATGAATTTCTGCAACTTTTGTTGCTTGCCCACCGGGGCAGAAATTGCAATTTTAAATCTCCTCACCGTGAGTAAATCAGACTACCTCTTTTAATAAATCATCTATTTTTACATCAAAACCTTTGGCTAATTTATATAACTGATCTAATGTAAAATAGTTCTTTCTGACACTTTTCCCTGATGAAAAATTAGCTTTAACAGTATTGACAGATATACCTAAATACCTCCCAATATCTGTATTATTTTTCAATTCCCTACATCCACGTAATACTTTTAAATTTGTAACTACAACCATTTTATCCGTATTATTATACAGTTCGTATACTTCCAAATATTCCTCTGCTGTACATGTTGGCTGCATAGAATCCGTAATACCGATAAAATATTCTATTGCAATATCAAATGCTACAGCAATCTTTGCTAAATACCACAAAGGAAATTTATATTTATATACCCCAGTAGCATTATACGATGTTAAATACGAATGAATTATATCTGTACCCTTTCCAGTTATTTTAGATATAACGATAGTATAACTGCCTGTACGAGCCATATCATAATATTTTGTTTTCCGTATATTATGCCTTATTCCTCTATTTACACGGTTTACTAAATCTGATTTTTGAATCTCTTGCCAATATGACATGATCTTTTCATATTTTTCTACACTTAACATAATCGCACCTAAAATAATATCAAACAAATTTTAATTTATGTATATATATTGTACCATTATGAAAAAATAGTGTCAACATGTCATATACTACTCAAAAAAGAACAGGCTAGAAACCTGCTCTTCTGCTTTAAAAAATCCTTATTACATTAATTCAAAGTTATTTCCTGATACTCTATACCAATGATCCGCCCGTTAGTATCTATCGAAATATCAAAATTATCCCAAATATATTTAAAAACAATAAATCTTATCATGCCTGGCAATGGGACTCCGTAATAAACGGCTAAATCACAAAGTCTTTTCGCGAATATAATATTATTCATATCTATATTGACCCGCACATTTTTTTCATTCTGTTTTAAAAAAAGCAGTAATTCTTTCTTTTTTATAATATCATTATGCCCATCCAAATAATCACGCAAGCAAATATTAACAAAAGAATTAAAAGAGATCGCAAAGTGATCCGATATCCTCTTTATTAAATTATATTCTTCCTGAGAAAACCGAACCTGTCTTACAGTACTTATGCTTGATGCAAAACCTTCCGCATAACAATAAAAATCTTGATAGGACATGTTATATTTTTTCAAAATACTCTGTACAGCTAAAAAATCCTCATCTTTCATAATTTTCAAGTCACCCATAACGTTTTTCCATCCTTTCATAAGAGAAAATATACTACAGGAAAGCAACAGTATACACTATCTCCTTGTTGTATTTTATGGATGTTTTGCGTTAGCAAAACTAATATAAGTTTACAATATTGATTCATAAATTGGAACATTTATTTAACATTTTTTTAGGCATATAGAGTGTCATATAAAAAGTGATGGGTGTAGAGGTAAATATAATTAATAAATCAAATTCCTGTTAACCCCGTATTTTTCATACTTTTTACTAATATGTTACTGTTCAGAATTAGAATAAAAATGGTTTATCTATTTATTTTTTTCGCATATATTGGTATAAAATTAGAATGAATAATGTTTGTAAATATAATAAATGATTTTTTTTTCAAAAAAACTTATTACTGTTCTATAAATTTTAAGTTTAAAATTTTTTTAATAAAAAAAGCAGGTATTTCTCCTGCTTTTTAACATCACAAAAAGACTATTACGTTTCAACATAATAGTTTTCTTTTATTTTTATGTACTTCATTAAAATTTTATGTATACATATACTTTAAATGTGTAATAAGTTCTTTATGAACTGCTTTAGGCTGCAGTTCCAATAAAGACACCTTTAAAATACATTCTTTAAGTATTTCCCACAAGCTGAGTATAGCTTCTACTGTCCTTTCTTTTTTAATTTTTTTATAATTATCAAATATCTTTCCATACTGGTACATTAAACTTGCCGTATCGATCAATTCTTGCTCATTATATGCAATTCGATTTTTCCGACAAACAGTCATTACTTTATAACAATCAGCAAAAAAAGTTGGATATACACGTTTTGTTACATTTTTCCCTTTTTCAGAAAAAGTAGTAGTAATACGTTCTTTGAATTTTTCTTTCAGAACAACAATATCATACTTTGCTTCCTTACATCTTTCATTTAACTTACGCTGCAAGGAATATGCAACATCTATATATTCATTTAGCAGATTATAATATTTCTTTAAACTCCTTGATTTTACACCTATATGCATGCAAAATTTTTTATTTAAATAGTGTTTTGAACTATACCAGAAACGATCTGTTTTTTCTTTTCCCGATGAGACATAACGATTCAAATAATATAATGCCAATTTTTTTGCGCCAAGCGGGAGTTTTCTAAATTCCGAATTATATAAAAATACAAAATCCGTGTCTATATAGTCCGTATATTTTTTCTTCCAATCTATAATTTCTCCATTGTTATCATTTTTTACTGGGAAGATGTCCTTTGAGAAATCGTTATCTAATATCCTAATATTAAAGTCCTCACCGTGAGGAGATTTTTTTTCTTTTTTTACAAACCCTTTTTTTTCTAATCCATTGATTATATTATAGACAGTTGCAACCGAACACTTTAGATTATCTTTTATATTTTTATAATATATAGACGCTACGGTTCCATCCTCTTCCTGAATTGTAGTTAGAAATATAATCAGATCAAATTCATATGACGTTATATTTGAGTTTAAAATTTTAAAAACTAAATTACGTTTCATCTTGTTCATATCAGTGTCCTAATGTGTCTTTTTTATGATTTATTTGTATTCAAAACATTTTCGCCATATAAAACACTTGTATTTTCTTGACATCGCATATGAAAGATGATATATATATATTATAAGACATTGCCATGCAATGTATAAAATATACCTATAGTTTTCACTTTCTGTATATTTTATGTCATATATATAATACATATATTCGGGATTCATATGCGTTTGTGTGTATTATATGTTATACAAGCCACATACATTCTGGTCCGCGAAAACTCGGAATGCATGTGGTATTTTTCGGTCAATTCATAAAGAATTAACAAATCCATATTAACAAAATATTCTTATCTTGTCAAAATTTTTTCTATCTATTCTCTAATGACAATTTCTCTTCATTTAATTGATCCACCAAACTTGTATATCTTTTTACGTTTCTCTCCATAGCATTAACTATAATTTGCTCTTGACCAATAATAGTTAGGCTTTTTTTTGCTCTGGTAATTGCTGTGTATAATAGTTCGATTGATAAAATTCTACTGTCTTCCAACATAAATAAAATACATCCTGGATACTCCCCACCCTGTGATTTATGAACTGTCTGTACATATGCCAATTCTAATAGATCAAGATCTTTTTTTTGATAAATTACATATCTATTATCATCATATTTTACAATAAGTTCTTCTTTATCAGGATCTATTTTTACAATAACCCCAACTTCTCCATTAAATAAGCCTATTTCATTATAAATTAAATCATCCAATTTTCCTGTATATACTTTACGTTCATAATCATTCATTATATGCATCACTTTGTCACCTTCTCGAAAAATATAACTCGTATTTAGATGATTATATGAAATCTGTTTGTGCTCTATATTGGGAGGATTAAAATACGACTGCAAAAAGATATTCATGTTTTCTGCTCCCCAATTACCTTTACGTTCCAAAACTAGCACTTGTATATCAGTTGTTTTACAATTCAAAAATTTTGCTTTCTTTTCACATTCTCTAATTAGCAAATATTTTATATCATCCGTCTCAACTGCCTTTAAAAAAGAAAACTCATTACTTAAGATATTTAAATTAGGCATTTTTTTATCTTCAATCATTTTAATTGCTGAAAATATGTCATTATCTGTCTTTTGTCTAAAAATACTTTGCAAATTAAGCACAGTGAAACAATTACTCTCCACCAAGTCCCTTAAAATATTTCCGGCCAAGACCGAGGGCAACTGTCTTATATCTCCAACTAAAATTAATCTTGTTCTTGGCTTGATTACACGGCACAACTCATAAAAAATGAATATATCGACCATCGACATTTCATCAATAATAATTACATCAGCATCTAAAAGTTCGTTTTCCTTTTTAAAAAATTGAAAACCATATTCCTTTTGATCGTTCATACCGGATATACCCAAAAGTCTATGTATCGTTTTTGCTTCTTTTCCTGTCAAATCTACCAATCGCTGTGCAGCTCGTCCTGTGGGTGCACATAAAACAATTTTTTTTCCTAATTCATCAAAATACTTTGTTATCAAATCTATTGTAACTGTTTTTCCGCTCCCGGCCCCACCAACTATTATTAACAGACCATGTTTTTGAGCCAAATAAACCGCCTGTTTTTGGGTATCGGAATAACTAATCATAGTATTTCTTTCTATAGCCTGTATATTGAATAAATACTCATCATTCTCTATATGTTTTTCAGAATCCAACTTTAAAAGTGTTTTGGCAACCTCTTTCTCATAAAAAAATAATTCCGGAAGCATGACACGTTTCTCATCTGCAACATTAATGACCATAATTTTTTTTTCAATAATCAGCGCATCACAAGCCATATATATATATTTCTCATCTACATCTAACCAAGCTGTTGTGTCGCTTATAAGTTTTTCATAGATTGAATATGTATTTCCATTATTCAAATCGTTTTTCAAATAATACATAATCCCTGCTTTTAAACGACTTTCTACTGCTTTGATACCTACTTTATTTTCAATCTTTTCCGCTGTTTCAAAATCAATTCCCTCAATATCATACGTTAAGCGATATGGATCTTTTCCAATTACTTCGTAAACCTTTTCTCCGTATTTCTTATATATTTCCATACATTTTTTCACAGGAACATTATATTTTTGCAAAAAAACTATGGCGTCTCTTTCTAATCTATTTTTTTGAAATTGCTTAGAAAGTTCATATGCTTTTTTTTCTGTGATTCCGTTTATTTCCGTGAGTCTATCTGGCTCATTTTCAATAATGGTAACTGCATTTGTTCCAAAACGTTCTACTATTTTTTTTGCAGCAACAACCCCAATTCCCTTGAACTGTCCCTTTCCAAGATATGTTTCTAAATCATATATCAATATATCATCTGGAGTTCCCATAGAAATGGTCTTAAATTGTCTTCCATATTTTTTATGTATAATATATTCTCCTTCCAGAATCACATATTCATTTTTTTTTAAATTTTCAAATGTACCATTACAAACAATATTTCCATCATCATTTTTTAGTACAAATACCGTAAATCCATTTTCTGTATTTTTAAAAATAATATTTTTAACTCTTCCAGATAATTCCATATCGGCAGCCGTCAGAGGCTTCCTGCGCCGAAGGCGGCATTTCGCCAAAGGTCATTTTAAACATCAGCTCGGCGCCCAGCGTCTGCTGATAGAAGGCGATCGCCTCGGCGCAGTTGCCCGCAAAGGCAAGGTAGGGACTTAAGGACATGGTGAATACCTCAGTGACCGTAACCCGTAAAGCGTAGTCGCCCACAGCGGGATTGAGCCAGACGGCAGCGCGAAAATGGGGCGGGAATAGTGCTGCAGGCGGCAGCGTAAATAGCGGCGGCTGGCGGGATAAATAACCGGATGCGCAGGGAGGCGAAGGGCAGTGAGGATATCGGGAGCGGCGACGGCGATAGGAGAAAATAATCGCGTCGCCTGCCCGGAAATAAATCAGTTCTTTTTGACGAATTCAGATTTCAGCTTCATCGGGCCAAAACCGTCAATTTTGCAGTCAATATTGTGATCGCCTTCGACCAGACGGATATTTTTCACTTTGGTGCCGATTTTCAGCATCGAAGAGCTGCCTTTAACCTTCAGATCTTTCACTACCGTGACGCTGTCGCCATCGGCCAGTAAATTGCCATTGGCATCTTTAACGATCAGAACGTCGTTTTCTTCCGTGGCTTCGGCAGGGTTCCACTCATGGGCGCATTCCGGGCAGATGTACATGCCGTTGTCTTCATAAGTGTAAGTCGAATCGCATTTTGGGCAGTGTGGCAGTTGCATGACGTTCCTCGTGATGTCGTCGAAAAACAGGACGTTGGTCCTTTAAACAGCGGCTGAGAGCCGAAAGTGGCTATGATTATAGCGCAATCACCCACTTTTGTCGGGTGTTTTTTTGCTAAAAAATAGCCGGGGCGCTATTCCGGGAAGAACCGAATAATTGCTGAAATTAACCGCCGGCGATGGAACAACACCGACGAAATAATTTCCGGGCAAACGGCAGGAAATGAACTTATTTATTTTCTGGGACTCTGTAATTAGGCGGTAAATTTATGTGAAGTTGATCGCAGATATAAACACTGTTAGGGTAAAAAAGGGGAGCAGGTCA